>CEON01037874.1_pt1 | contig 25429 bp, 5 predicted proteins | sample 530291 | NCBI WGS metagenome assembly CEON01 (sample SAMEA2619888, study PRJEB7988) | marine metagenome | biome: marine biome (ENVO:00000447); feature: surface water layer (ENVO:00002042); material: "saline water (ENVO:00002010), including plankton (ENVO:xxxxxxxx)" | depth 5 m
ATGATAGTGGGAGTGTTGTATCTAATCTTAGCGTCTCATTTTTAAATGAAATTTACAAGAATATTAAGTTTTTATTACTAAATGAGTTAGATACAACTTCCTTAAGTAGCGAATTAAATGTTAATAACTTTATTAAGAATTCAAAAAGTTTATATCAGACAAAAGGAACAAAAGAATCCATAAGAATTCTATTCAATGCACTATATGGAATAACACCACAAGTACTTGACCTAGAAAATTATGTTGCTAAATTATCCAATGCAAAATATATAAGAAGATCTGAGGTATTGTTCCAAGCAGTATCTGGAGATGATCCTCAGAAATTAATCGGACAACAAATTTTTAAGAATACTGATAGTAGTGTAAGTGCAACAGTATCTGAAATAGAAATTTACACTAGAAAAAGTGAAGTATTTTACAAATTTTTATTCTTTATTGGATTCTCTGATGATACTTCTAGTGGTATTTCCGATTTTGAAATTACTCCCACAACAAAAGTTGTTCATAATGTACTAACTTCAGATAATACTAATACTTTAACAGTAGATACTACAGTAAATTTCCCAGAATCTGGAAGTATATTTTACAATAATACCGAAATATTTTATACTGCCAAAAGTTTAAATCAATTTTTTGGTTGTTATACTGAAGGAGATACTTATATTAACTTAAATATTCCAAAAACTTCTAATATATACTCATCTTTAACTTATTTTGGGTATGAAGAAGGAGATACTTCTAAAAAAGTTACCTTAAGATTGATTGGAACTATATCTAATCTACTTTTTGCAGAGGGAGAGGCAGAATCTAAGTATGTTTTTAATGAAGATCAAACAATAAATGTTGGAAACTTTGGAGAAATTATTGAAAATCCAAATAGAAGACAAACACTGCAACAAGTTCTTGCAAATTCTTTAATTTATAACACTAGTACTAGATATGAGTTAAATACAATCAGTTTTCAGTCAAATTTTGCAACAATATTGACAGAAGTTGATTTTACATCATTAAAAGTCGGTGATAGAGTAGAGTTTTTGCAAAGAAATACGGAAATTTTAGTTACAGATCTTTCAAATGTGACTGTAACATCAATTGATTTTAATACAGGAACTGTAGAATTTTCATCCCCATTAACAAGTTTAGATTCTAATAAGAAGTATGATATTAGAAGAGTATTGGATTTTGCATCTAGTAATCCAATTTCACTAAAGTATGATAATATTGCGTCAAATATTATTAACTTGTATCAGCAAAATGATGATAATTACTACATTGCATCAAATTCTTTACCAGGATACTTGATTACCAAAGATTTGGTTTCTTCTGAGGTTTCTGAGTTGATCGACTATGATACTTTTGAGAAAAAATATGAAACTGTAAAATTATCAACACAAACTTCTTTATTGAGTGGAGATAAAGTTTATTACTCTCATACTGGCGATAATCCCATTGGCGGACTTGTTGAAGGAGAATACTACATTACAGTATCAGATGATTTCCTAGAAATAAAATTATATACATCTCTTTCATCAATACCTGCAAATAAATTTATCTATTTGAGTGATTTACCTGAAGGAACTCATAAGTTTACATTAAATTCTCAAAAAACTGATGATGGCAAATTATATCCACAAAAACTATTCAAAAAGATACGTTTAAATGGACCATTAGCAGATGCTAATACTGAAGATGTTGGATCTGAAACGGTTGGAGTATTGGCAAATGGTGTAGAAATTAAGAGCTATAAATCTCCAGATATTTTCTATTATGGACCTATTGATGATGTAGATATTTTAAACACAGGAGAAGGTTTTGATGTAGCAAATCCACCTCAACTTAGTGTTGGAGTTGGAACAGCAAAAATTGAACCAGTAGTTAGAGGTTCTATCAAAGATGTGATAGTTCTTCCCCATGATTTTGAAGTGGAGGAACCAATTACTCTTACGGTAACTGGTGGAAATGGAAAAAATGTATCATTAAAACCAATTACCAGGTCTACTAGTAGAGATGTATTCTTTAATGCTAGAACGTTGGATGATAATGGCGGTCTGAGTATCGATGATGAGACAATCTCATTTTTAACACCTCATAATTTTTATGATGGGCAAAAAGTATATTATGATAAAAATGATATCAATAACCCTTCTATAGGAATAGGACCCTACGGAGGTGCCGAAACAAATACTACTGGAACGTTAACAAATAATGCATCATATTATGTTGATGTTATTAACGATGTGACAGTTCAATTGTATCCAACTTTAAATGATTACAATGCTGGAATTAATACTGTAGGTTTCACTACTGTTGGAAATTTTGGTATTCATAAATTTAAAACTGCACCGGCAAAAGTACTTGATAAAGTCGTGGTTGAATCTGGTGGTGAAGGTTTTGAGAGTAGAAAACTAACTGTAAAACCAGTCGGTATATCAACTATTGCCGATACAATTACATTTAAAAATCATGGTTTCTCTAGTGGAGAGTTGGTTACATATTCTACTAGTGGTACTGCTATTGGTGGATTATCATCTTCAAATCAATATTATATTTTAAAGGTTGATGATAATTCGTTTAGATTATCAAATGCAGGGGTCGGAGGAACAGATACACAATATTATAATCGAGGAAAATATGAAGATATTACATCTTCTGGTTCTGGTTATCATTATTTTAATTATCCAGAAATAAAAGTAACTGCATCATATGTTGCTGTTGCAAGTCAGTCAACTCAAACTATTGAATGTGTACCTAAAGTAACTGGTCAAATTATTGATGCATTTGTATATGAAGAAGGTGAAGATTATGGATCAACATTAGTAAATGTTGAGCGAATTTCAAAATTAAAAGTTTTAAATGGCAAAAATGCAGAATTGACACCTGTAGTAACAAACGGTGAAATTACTAATGTAGTAGTATCTTATTATGGAGTAGAATATTTTTCTAGACCAGATTTAGAAGTTGTTAGTCCTACAGGAAGCGGTGCGATTTTACATCCAACAATATCAAATGGTAGAATCACTAGTGTTACTGTTATAAGTGGAGGAAAAGGTTATTCTAATACTGAAACTAAAGTTGTAGTAAAACCTCGGGGAAATAATTTAACTGCGATACCAAAGATTAGACCTCTACATGTAAATAATGCATATAGATATGGTACTCAATTCAAAAATCGTAGAGATGCTTCATTTGAAGTTTTGGAAAAAAATAAGAGTGGAGAACTTCAATACTTAGTTTTAGGATATCAAGAAAAACTAAGAGATGTATTTGATGATACTGTTGGACACTCACCAATCATTGGTTGGGCATATGATGGAAACCCAATTTACGGTCCATTCGGATATACAGACCCTAACGATACTCAGTCCACAATTAAATTGATGGAACCTAGTTATGTCTTGGATACCTCTAACGTCAAAAATCGACTTAGTACTACTGACTATGTTCCAGGATATTTTGTAGAGGACTACAAATATACTGGAGAAGGTGATCTTGATAGATTTAATGGAAGATTTTGTAAGACACCAGAATTCCCTGATGGAATTTATGCATACTTTGCAACTTCAGAATTAAATAGTGAGGGTGAATACGTTGCCAAATATCCATATTTTGTAAAGGATTATAGATCTTTACCTTTGCGCGAAAACCAAAATTCAGATCTTTTAAATCAGTCGTTTGATTTTAAGAATTCAAACTTACTAAGAAATACAAATCCATATAAAGAAGGAGCAGAATATGCATCATATGATTTCTTCATAACAGATAAAACTACCAAACAAATTATTTCTGCTGATGTTCCATCTAAAGGTGTAGTAGAGTCATTTAATATTACTGAAGATGGAGATTCTTTTAAGGTAAATGATGTATTAAATTTTGAACCTGTTGATACTTTTGGTGATGGTCTAAGTGTAACTGTTTCTGAAATAAAAGGAAAGGAAATAACTAGTATCACTACGAAAGACAACAAATATACTGGAGCAAAATTCTTTAAGAATAGTAGCAATAGTTCATATATAAGAATACTTCCTTCTCACGACTATACAAATAATAGTAGAATATTTGTTTCTGGTTTATCAACATCAAGAGATTCTCTTAATACAATTCATGATGCATTTGTAGAATCTTTTGATACTATTCTCACAGATGAAGTCAGTGATAATGGATCAAACTACAATCCAGATGCTGCTCAATCTACTTACCATGCAGGCGTTACTGGAATTGTAACTGATATTAAATTAAACAATTTCCCATCAAATGTTGCTATAGGTGGATCTATAAAAATTACGGGAACAGGTGCTCTTGCTTATGATCAGCATTTTACAATTCTAAATTATTTTCCCAAATATAATGTTATCAGAGCTAGAAAAACTGGTATCACTGGAATAAGTAGTGCTGGATCAGTAGTAACATTCCTACCAAATATCATATACATTGATAAATTCCAAGGCGATGATACCAAAAAAGAAAATTATAATAGATATTTTAATCCAGCAAGAGCAATTGGTGTAGGTACTCAGAGTGGAACAACTCATATTTCTGAGATTTACTTTGGAAAAAATGTTATTTCAAAACCAATTCCAACAAGAAGTTTGTATATACCAAATCATGGTTTTGTTACAAGACAGGAGGTAAAAGTTCATAAAAAAGGATCTTCTGCTGGCATCAATGCTCAAAATGATATTGGTGAAGGTATCTTTGATATTTTTGATACTAATATTGTACCGGACGGTAAACTTTATATAATTAGAAAAACTGCAGATTATATTGGAATTGTTACTGGTCCAGGACTAACTACAACTTCTGAAGGTTTATATTTCCCTAATCCGACTGGTTCCGACAATCATGACTATTACTTCAGTCCAGTAGAGAATGAAGAAACTTGTGAGGTTAATCAAATTATTTCCACAGTTGCCGTATCAACTTCACATGGACTTTCTAAGAATGATAGTATTAAATTAAGTGTTGTCCCCCAATTAAATGTTGGAATTGGACAAACTACCTTCGCAACAGTAAAATATTTACCATCATTTGATACAGTATCTCTCAAAGATTTAGTATTCCTTTCAAGTGATGTGGATACTGATACTAACAAGATTAATTTTGTAGATCATGGTCTAGAGACAGGAGATAAAGTTTATTATATCTCAACAGAAGTTTTATCGGGACTGTCTACAAATACTTATTATGTAAGTAAAGTAGACACAAATAACTTTAGATTGGCAGAAACATATAATGATGCAACCAATTATCCACCAAAAGTTATTCAACTTGGTTCTGCTTCAGTTTTATCTGATCAATCATTGTCTTTATTAAGTCCAAAAATTGATGTTATTAAAAACAATAATTTAGTTTTTGATGTTGGTGATAGTTCTTTACTTGGTTATGATTTTAAATTATATTATGATAAAAAATTAACTAGAGAATTTGTTTCTGTAGGATCTACGACCGAATTATCGGTAATTGGATTAGGAACTGTTGGAGTGACAACAGGAGCTACAGTAACCTTAAAATATTCTAATGACTTACCTAGAGAATTGTATTATGGGTTATCAAATGAAGTAAGAACAGTACTGCCTTTACCAGAAGTAAATGACTCATCAAAAATAATATTTAATGATAGTGTATTTAATAATACCTACAGAGTAATTGATACTAAAGATACTTCTTTTGACATTTTTATGGGAAGATCTTTAGAAAGAAGGTCTTATAATCCTAGCGACTGCAAAGTTCTTTCTTATAAAACTACATCAACTACTGCCGATGGTCCTGTAAGTAAACTTAAAATTGTAAGTCCAGGATCTGGATATAAAAACTTACCATATTATAAATCTACAAATTCAAAGAACGGTACTGGATTATCAGTTATTGCAAAATCAACTTCAATTGGTAATGTTAATAGTTATAACGTTTTAAATACTGGATTTGAATATTCATCAGATAGTACTTTAAAACCAAAATTATTTACTGATAAAAATATAACACTTACAAACTCAAAAGAAATAACAAATATTGAAGTATCATTCGGTGGAAGAAAGTATCCAATAGCACCAAATTTAGTTATTGTTGACACCATAACAGGAAAAAAAATAGATAATGGATTAATAACAGCAGAAATGTCTGGTGGTGATTTAGGAACTGCAAGTATAGAAGAAGTTGTTATTGGCGTAACACCTAGAGGTATGCCATCTACACCAGTCACTGTTAAGGCAATTGATAATGCAAATGGAATAAGAATTGAGCGAATTGATGGCAGTAGTGTTGGATTAATGACTTGTCTGTTAAAAACACCTATTTTAGGTTTTAGTAATGATCCATTTAAAGTAGGAGATAAAGTTTTTGTAGAAGAAGTAGAATCTACAGGTGGTATAGGATATAATTCTGCAGATCACGGTTACGCATTCTTTGATGTTACTTCTGTAGAAGAAGAATCAAATCCATTTGAAATGGAAATTCAAATTCCAAAATTATATGGAGATCCTGGAGTAGCAGTTACTTTCCAGGTCAATACTTTTGCTACATTAATTGATTCAGAAAATTATCCTACATTTAAGGTAGAGCAAGATTATAGTAAGTTCTTTATTGGAGAATCTTTAACAATAGTAAATCCAGATGGTACTCATACTGAAACCGATTTGGTTGTTGAATTTGCAACACAAAATTATATTAAAGTTAAGGGAAATCATCCTATTTTTGTTGATAATGTAGTTAGAGGTGAAGCATCATCGTCTGTTGCTACCATAGAAAATATTGATATAATTAACGGAAGAGTTGATATAACTCCATCATCTTTTAGGGAACTTGGATGGCAAAGTGATTCTGGAAAAACTAATACAGATACTCAGTTTATTTCCGATAATGATTATTATCAGAATTTATCATATACTGTTAAGAGTCCAAAAACATGGGATGAAATTTCTGCGCCACTAAATTCTACTGTTCATACTGCAGGAACTAAGAATTTTGCAGATACTCAAATAGATGGAAGTGCAAATGTTGTCTTTAGAGAAGGTGCTTTAGATTCTATAGCAGACATAACACAAACATTTATTTCACAATCACGGACAGATATTATCAAGAACTTTGATATGGTCAGAGATTTTGATGTTAATGGAGATAGATCCAAATTCTTACAATTTAAAAATGTAAAATTATCAAACTTTACTCTTGCTAAAACTAATAGGGTATTAAATATTGATGATATTAGTGGACTATTTTCTTCAGTCGATGATGAAGAGCAATCTCTAGATGCTATTATAAAAGTATTGAATATCGATAAAAGATATTATAAAGTTTTAGTTCAAGTTAGAGCAACTGACATTTCAATCAATAATAATCTCGATAATAATCATATTCAATTGAGTGAATTTATATTCTTAAATGATGATGTTAATTCATATTACATAGAAAAATCTACAATATCCAATTATTCAGATTCATCTTCTCCAAGTAAATATGGAGAAATCGTACCCATTTTAACTGATGTTGGAACATATTCTTTAGTGTTTAAACCGTATGATCCATATGATGTAGATTATGAAATAAAACTAATAACTCAAGAATATAATCAATTCACTAATGATACTGAATATGTTCTTTCACTCGGTCATGTAAAAAATAAATTTAATCTTGATTCAATTAGTGTCGATCAAACAAAAACTATTACATCTTTAGATTCTAGTGTTGGAACAGCATTTGTTGCAGAGCTTCATATTATTGATAACAACATAAACAAATCCGAATATTTGGAAGTATATGGATTACATAATGGGACAGATACAGCATCGGCAATATACAAATTTGATGGATCTAGGAATGATATTACATATACAGGAATATCTACTGGGATAGATGTAACTTTATCTAATAATACATTCTCATTAAATTATACAAACTATGGTAAAAATAAAACAACTATAAGAAGTAAAGTAACAACATTTGAAGATCCAACTACTCTTGGTATAGGAACATTTAGATTTAAATCTCCTAGACAACAAGATTTTTCTGTAAAGACATCGATAACGGATTCTAAAATAGATTCAGTTATTGGAAATACAACTATAAAATCTTATGATAGAGATGAGTTCTCTAGTGTAAGAGGAATTGCAAGAGTAAGTTGTGGAAATACTTCATCATTACACGAATTTAGATGTTTACATGATAAGTATAATTCATATCTTGTAGAATCTCCTTTACTTACAGTTAATGGTAGTTCTTATAGAAACAATACTGGAATTGGAACATTTGGATCTTCTTTAGATTCTAATAATTTGAATATTATATTCTATCCAAATTCTGATTATGTTGGTACTGCTGTAAGTATTAGTCAGTTTAATACTGCATTTTATACCTTCTTTGATGATGCAAACATTCCACCTAGTTTGACATACCCAATTGCTTCCGAAACTTTTTCTCTAGCAAAATATATTGGGAAAAATTCAACTTTCAAGAATAGATTGAATTTCCCATTAAAATATGAAGAAAGAACTATTTTTGAAAAATCATTTGACCCCAATGATACAAATATTTTAAATCCAGCTACTGGTGTATTTACATTCAAAGATCACTTCCTCAGTAATGGTGAAAGATTAATTTACACTCCAGATTCTACATTTATTGGTATTGGAAAAAGTTCATTACATATCAATACCTCTACCGACATTAATGGTATAAGTACAGATATTTTACCAAAAGATGTTTTTGCAATCAAACTTAATAACAGGTCATTTAAAATAGCAACAAACTATGATAATGCAGTGTCTGGTATTGGTGTAACATTTACATATCTTGGAATTGGAAATGCTCATAAATTTGAAATGGAAAAGAAAAATGAAAAAGTATTGATTGCAATTAATGATTTAGTTCAGTATCCAATTCTTAATACCAAAATTAGTCATACTTTGGAATCAAATGATGATGGTCAAATTGGTATAGCAAATACTTACATTTCTCTTAGTGGAATTAGTTCAATAAAACCAACAGATTTACTTCTTGTTGATGATGAGTATATGAGAGTTACTAATGTTGGATTAGGAACTACATTATCATCCAATGGATCTAATAGTCCTATTGAATTTACTGGAGATGTTAATATTGTTGAGGTTGAGAGAGGATTTGTTGGAAGTTCAGCAACCTCACACACAGATGGAGCAAATGTCACTATCTACAGAGGAGCCTACAACATTGTTGGGGATGAAATTTTCTTTACACATCCACCGAGAGGAAGTATATCTGATTTGGTAACAAGGGATGAGAGTAATCTTCCAAGACAAAGATCAACATTTACTGGTAGGGTATTTTTAAGACAAGATTATAGTAGCAATGAAATATATGATGATTTTTCAAATGACTTTGACGGTAGAGAAACTACTTTTAATTTAACTGTTGGTGGTGCTAGCACTGTAGGTTTTGGAACAACCTCTGGAAACGGTGTGTTGTTTATTAATGGAATGTTCCAAAAACCATTAACTCAAAATGCTTCTAAGCATAATTTTGAAATTGTTCAAGATTCGGATTCAACAAGTGTAATTTTTACAGGAATTAGAAATGATTTAGATGAACTCACAGTATCTGAGTCCGATATTAACCAAAATCAACTTCCTAGAGGTGGAATTATTGTTTCCTTAGGTTCTACCGCAGGTTTGGGTTATGCCCCATTATATGGTTCTAAAGTTCTTCTTAAAACTGATGATTCTGGATCTATTACTGACGTAGTAGGAACAGCAACAACTTATCAATCTATTGGAGTCACAACAGCATCTTATGATGAAAAACGTGGTATTGTTACCATAACTGCATCTCAAGAAGAGGTTTATAAGCTAGTAAAATCTAGAGTAAGTAGAGTTAAATTGGTTGGTTTAGCTTGGACTTGCACAACAAATCCAGGAATAGTTTCATTCTTCCCTTATAAGGATAATCCTTTTGATGTTGTTGGTTTAGGTACACTAACATTTAGTGTAGATGTTGGCATTAGCACTTTGAAACACTTCTATTCTGGCAATTCTACAATTGGATTTGGAACAGTACATCCTTGGCATGGTGATATTAGTTTTGGTTCTGGATATAGATCTGGAAACGTTACTATGAACTTAGTAGATAATGCAAAAGATTATGTACATAAGTTTGTTAGTGCCAGACCTTCTACAGTTCAATCTGGTGGTAACTATCCACATACATTTGTATCTGCTGTAGCAAATGGGGTTACATATAATTCAGGCAACAACTTAACAAACCCAGTTACAGATGCAACATATAACGCATCAACTGGCACACTGGTTATCACCTCTACTGCTCATGGTTTAACAACATCAGATACAATTTCTATTGCTGACAATGCATTGTCCTTTACCTGTACAGGAGACAATGATGGGGCAACTAAAACGTATCCAAGATCAACCGATCCTGCATCTGGAGCAACTCTTGCTATTATTGCATCTGATGCGAATACATTTACTGTAAACGTAGGTACATCACCTATAGTGGATCATGATGTTACTTTTGCAACTTATGATCCATCAACTGGTGTCTTGGTATTAACCATCGAAGATCATGGTCTATCTAGTGGAGAATCGGTTGGAATTTATACTGGACGCTTAACATTCACATGTTCTTCTGATAATCATGTCACCAAATTTAATTATCCTAGAGAAACTGATCCTCTCGCAGGAATAATTACCGCAATTACAGCAACTACAACTAATACCATAACTGTAAATGCGGGACCAATGGTTGGATCAGGTGCAAATATAACGGCAACAGTTGGTGCTGGAGGAACGTTAGCATTTAATATTGCTGATGGTGGTTCTGGATATACAGAACCAGTTTTAAATATTGAACCTCCAGTATATGAAAATCTAGAAATGGTTGGCGTTTCTAGATTGGGTGTTGGTGCAACTACCGATACTGGAATTGGAATGTTAATGAATGTAGAGATTGGACAATCTGAAAATAATGGTGCTACTGGCATTGGAACAACGATGTTTGAAGTTTCTTCCTTCAACATTACTAGAACTGGATATGCATTCCAAAGAGGTGATGTTATTGAACCTGTAGGGTTAGTTACTGCAGCAGGTTTATCTGAACCACTAGAAAGATTCCAGTTATATGTCTTAGATACGTATAATGATAATGTTGCATCTTGGCAATTTGGTGAGATGAATTTAATAGATTCTGTCTTAAAATATCAAAATGGAAAAAGAACTGCTTTCCCATTATACTATAATGGCGAAATACTAAGTTTCCAAAAAGATTTGGAAGATGCAGATTCACAAGATATTGATTTTAATACTTTATTGGTTATATTCATCAATGGTATTCTTCAGCAACCAAATTATGCATATGAATTTAATGGTGGTTCTGCTGTAAGATTCCTTACACCACCAAAGAAAGATGATGATGTTCAAATTTACTTCTATGTTGGCACAAGAGGTGTTGATTCTACTATTATCAGAGTCAACGAAACAATTAAAATTGGTGACTCAGTACAAGTTCTACAAAACAACGACTTCTTAAATGATTCAGAAACTCAAGATCCAAGACTTTCCTTTGACGTATTCTCTGCAGAAATTTTAGAAACAAGTTTGTATACGAAGCAAGGAGTTGATGACACTCTTTATAGACCTCTAAATTGGATTAAACAAAAAGAGGATCTAGTTATTAATCAAACAAACTACCCCAAAACTCGCGATTCTATTGAACCACAAATTTATCCAACAGCAAAAGTTATTAAAGACATTGATACATCTCAAAACTTTATTTTTGTAGACGACACTTCAATCTTTAATTATGAAGATACTTTATCTGTAGATAAATTCAATTCAGTCCTACTTCCAGAAGTTGAACAGCGAGTTGCAATAGCAACTGCGACAGTTTCTTCAGAAGGAACAATAACAAGCATAAATCTTGTAAATGGTGGTGTTGGATACTCTACAAATCCTACTTTAAAGATATCTAATCCAATTATTGGTATTGGAGAAGAAAGAAGTTGGTATAGTGCCGGTATTGGAACTGAAGGTGATGTTGGTATTGGAACAACTGCAGTTGGTATTGCTACAATTAATACTTCCTCTGGGTCTGTATCATCTTTCTGGATTTCAAATGCTGGATCTGGATATACATCTACCAATCCACCTCAAATTATTATTTCAGAACCAGAAACAACATATGAGGTTTTGAGTAATATTAATGTTGTTCAAGGGTTCTCTGGACCAATTGTTGGAATAGAAACCGCTGTAGGAATTGGAACCGACTTGGCAATTAAGTTTGAATTATATCGCCAGAATGGTGTGTATACTGAGTTAGAAGTTGGAAATCCAATTTACATATTTGATACCCATGTTGGAACTGGCATAACTTCAATTGAAACAACTGAATCTGATATTGTAGGAATATCTACACAGTTTATAGATAATGTTTATACTATCCATGCTGTAGATACTATAACAGGAATTATTACTTGTAACATATCCAATCAAACTTCAATAGTTGGATTGGGGACTACAGGAACTATAATTAGTCCTGTAGGAAAATATTCATGGGGTAAACTATCTGGATTCTCTAGATCTACATCACCAATATCTATTGGAGTTAGCGGGTATACAGTTTCTGGTTTATCTTCATTCCCAACAATTCAAAGAAGAGGGTTTGGAGGTCTTACAGAATCGTATGCTATGGGATTAAGAGACACAGGTTCACTTGATGAGACAATTAATTTATGACTTATAAATAACAATAAAATGGTTTAAAATGCCTGCGTTCGTTACAGACCAATTTAGAATCTTAAATACAAATAATTTTGTAGATTCTATTAGCAATAATACAGATTATTATTATATTTTTAAAGGACTGTCTAATCCTGGTATTACTGGATTTGGTAGAGATCCAAATTGGGATGGCACTGATGGTGCTGGAACTGCTGTTCTTCCAACTCCAGTAGATAATTCCGATTATCTATCTCATTATGGAGATACTATAATTTATGGTAAGAGAATATCTTCAGAAAACGTGAGAAGATGTATAAGAAAAATTACTTGGAAGTCGGGTACAAAATATGATATGTATCGTCATGATTATAGTGTAAGCAATAGATCTGCTGTAAGTGATAGACCTAGATTATTTGACTCCAATTACTATGTAATGAATAGTCAGTTTCAAGTTTATATTTGCTTGAGTAATGGTTCTACTGGAGATAATTTAGCAGGAAATCAATCTTTAGATGAACCTACATTTACGGATTTAGAACCTTCTTCTGCTGGATCTAGTGGAGATGGATATATTTGGAAATATTTGTTTACTATCCCTCCTTCTGATATTTTAAAATTTGATTCTACCGAATTCATATCTTTACCTAATGAGTGGTCAACATCGACAAATTCTCAGATAGAAAATGTTCGCAATAACGGAAATTCTGAATTAAATAATAATCAAATTAAATTTGTATACATTTCTAATAAAGGAAGTGGCGGATATCAAAGTGGAGAAGTAGATATCTTAGGTGATGGTACTGGTGCTAAAGTTTACATCGATACCAATTCTGATGGAGAAATTATTAAAACTACAGTGACCGTAGGGGGAAAAGGTTATACTTACGGTATAGTTGATTTAGGACCTTTACAAACTACACAAACTTTTACTCAACCAGCAATTTTAATACCAATTATACCTCCATCTAAAGGTCATGGGCATGACATTTATCGTGAATTAGGTTCTGATAGAGTGTTAATTTATAGTCGTTTTGATGATTCTACAAAAGATTTCCCAACAGATTCAAAATTTGCACAAATTGGAATTGTAAAAAATCCAACAAAATTTGTTTCTGATGATTTGTATGATTCTAGTACTTTTACTGCTGCATATTCTCTGAAAGTCGATTTAAGTAGTGATATTTCGCCAACAATTGGCGAAAAAATGTCTCAATTAGTTACAGGTGGAACTGCTGTTGGTTATGTAGCATCATATGATAAAGATACAGGAATATTAAAGTATACGCAAGACCGTTCTTTATATTACAACCAAACAACATATGATCAGACAGATTATGTTGGCATTTCTACTAGTGGAAAAGCATTTGATTTTGGTGGAACGGGAACAATTAGTGGAGCAGAGAGTGGGTTTACTGCATCAATAGATGAAACTTTTAGCGATTCATCTGTTCTGGTATCAAATAAGTTAATTAATTTAGACACAACTTTTACAAATGGTGTTTCTAAACCTGAAATAAATAAAACATCAGGTGATATTATTTTTATGGACAATAGAGCTTTAATTACTAGAAACTCTAGGCAAAAAGAAGATATCAAAATCATTCTAGAATTTTAAAAAATGGCACAAAAAACAAACCTCAATGTAAATCCATATTTTGATGACTTTGATGTGAATAAGAACTTCTATAAAGTTCTTTTTAATCCAGGAAGACCCATACAATCTAGAGAATTAAATAGCATTCAGTCGATTCTTCAGAATCAACTAGAGACTTTTGGTAGTCATATTTTTAAAGAAGGGTCAATGGTAATTCCTGGTGGAGTTACATACGATGGCAACATTGGTGCAGTAAAATTGAATCCAACATCGTTTGGTGTCAATATAGTTAATTACATTGAAAAGTTTGTAGGATTAAAGATTAGAGGTGAGGTTTCTGGACTAAATGCTTCTGTTAAGAAAGTAATTTTACCAAATAATGATATAGATTACATAACTCTATATGTAAAATATCTAGAATCTGGTAGCACATTTAGTGGTGGAAAATTTATTGATGGTGAGCAATTAATTGCCACATCAAATATTTCATATGGCATAAACAATACGTTAATATCTTCTGGAACTTCTTTTGCTTCTTTAATTAGTAATGATGCAACTGCAACTGCAGGGGCAGTATCGGTAGAAAATGGTGTATATTTTATTCGTGGAAATTTTGTATCTGTAAATAAAGAATCATTAATTCTTGATTATTATACAAATGTATCATCTTATAGGGTTGGTTTTAGTGTTACTGAAGAAATTGTAACAGCAAAAGATGATGTATCCTTATTTGATAATGCAAAAGGGTTTAATAATTTTTCTGCTCCTGGTGCAGACAGATTTAAAATAAAGTTATCTTTATCGAAGAAACTCTTAAGTGATACTGATGATACAAATTTTGTAGAGTTAGTTAGAGTTCAAGACGGTGTACTTAAAAAAACTGCATCAAAAACGGAATATAGTCAAATACGTGATTATTTGGCAAAGAGAACGTATGAAGAATCTGGAAACTATACCGTAGATGGATATCAAATATCCATAAACAATTCTTTGAATAATTTATTAGGAAATAATGGAAAATATTTTGAAGGACAAAAAACTGCAGAGGGAAATATTCCAACAGATAATCTTTTATCCTTAACTCTTAGTCCTGGAAAAGCTTATGTAAATGGATATGATATTGATAAAACTATAAGTACTGTTGTAGATGTAGACAAACCAAGATCTGTACAAACACAGAGTGGTGTTTCTGTTCCCTTTACTATGGGAAATATATTAAGAGTAAATAACGTCTATAGTTCACCAAAACAAAGAGAAGCAATTTCTTTTTATAGTAGAAGAAGACCTGCAAGCGGAACATCACCTGCAGGTCTTAAAATAGGTGAGGGCAGGTGTTATGTCTTCAAATTAACAGATGCTGCTTATGTAAACGATTCGTCTGTTTGGGACTTGCATTTATATGATGTTAAATTTTTTACTGTACTTGATATAAATGCACCAGTAACTAGCGATGATATTCGCATATCATCAAGAGTAAGGGGTGAAAGTAGTGGAGCAATAGGTTATACCGTATATAGTGCAACAGGAATATCTGAAATAACTGTTAGGCAAGAATCTGGAACATTTTTGAAGAATGAGAATATAATTATAGACGAAAATCCTGAAATAAAAAGAACGATTGCAGGTGTGACCGAGTATAATGCAGATGATATAAAATCTGTTTTCTGGCAAAATCCTGGATTAGAACCTGATTTTATTGCTGATACTGTTCTTGAGACAAGAATTGCTAATGGATTTAGTTCTCAAGATTTAATTACAATTTCTCCAAATGGAACTGTAACATCATCTAAACAATTTGCAGGTATTACAACTGATAGTGTAATTAAGTATTCTTTAGTAGGACTAACCTCAGAATCATTTGTAAGAGTTTCATCAGTTAGTGCAGATCAAACACAATTAACAGTAGAAACTGTTCCAAACGTAATTGGAGTAACATCTAGTGTACTTCCAGAATCTGATACTGAGGTTAGATTTACAGTTGGCGTTTCTGATATTAAAAACCCAAATTCGGCGTATTTATATTCGCCATTACCAGATAAACATGTCGCTTCATTAAACTCAAGTTCATCAAGATTATCATTTACTGCTCGATCAACTACTAGTAGTACGATAACTGGCAATAAGTTTACAATAGGATTGGGAGATTTTGATCTTCCATCAAGTGAAGGAAATGTAACTTTTAGTCCTTTTGTACCAGAAAAGTATAGTATCACATATAATGATGGAACTATTCAATCTTTAACATCCGATCAAGTATCTATAAATACTGATTCAACAGGTGTAACGTTTTATAATTTACCTAATAAGCAATTATATTCTATTACTGCTTCTTTTATTAAGAGTGGAATTCAAAGTAAACAAAAATTATCTAAGAAAAGTACAGTTTTAAATGTAACTCTATCAAAATATTCTGGATCTGGTTCTACTACTGGAAATACTAAAAATGATGGTTTAACTTACAATAGATTCTATGGATTAAGAGTTCAGGATGAAGAAATTTGTCTGAGATATCCTGATGTTTCAAATATAATTGCAGTATACGAATCATTAGATAATAGTGATGCTATTTTAGATAAAGCAACATTTTCATCACTATATTCAGTTGGTTCAAATGCAATTATAGGCGAAAGTATTGTTGGAACAACGAGTAAAGCAATCGCTAGAGTTGTATCTAGAAGTGGAAACGATGTTTATTTTGTTTATTTAAATGGAAGAACATTTAATGTCAACGAAAGAATTCAATTTGAAAACTCAAATATTTTAGCACCTTTGACTTCATTGACACCAGGACGTTATAGAAATATAACCAACGAATTTAGATTAGATAAAGGTCATAAAGATCAATACTCAGATTATTCTAGATTAGTAAGAAAGAAAGAATACTCAGAACCTACACGCAGATTAAAGGTAATATTTGACCATTTTGACGTATCATCTACAGAATTGGGTGATGCATTTACAGTATTAAGTTATAATCAAGAAGATTATCAAAATTTAGTCCCAAGAATTGGAAGGCTTGGAGTAAGAGCGTCTGATGCTATTGATTTTAGACCTAGAGTTCCTTATTTTGCAAACTCTCTATCATGTCCATACGACTTTACTGGTAGGGAGTTTGGGTCTTCTCCTAGCGTAATTTTAACTCCAGATGAAACCTCTTTAATAGATTATGATATTTACTTAGGAAGAGTTGATAGTGTTTATTTAGATGCAAGTGGTGGATTTACTGTTAAGCAGGGAGCACCATCTACAGATCCAAAACCACCACTAGTATCTCCTGAAGTTCTTGAAATTGCAAAAGTATATTATCCACCATACCTATATGATGTAAGTAACGCTGTTGTCAATTTAATTGATAATAGAAGATATACTATGAAGGATATTGGTGTAATTGAAAAGCGTGTTGAAACATTAGAAAGAACAACATCATTATCATTACTTGAATTAAACACCCAAACTCTGCAGATTCAAGATGCTGATGGTATGAATCGATTTAAAACTGGATTTTTTGCAGATTCATTTAAAGACGATTCTTTTATAAGCCTCAATTTATCTCTCTGCGGAATAGAAGAAGATACTGGAGAAATGGGTCCCATGATTGCCAGAAATGCTCTGGCAAACAAACTTGTGACTAAAGATATTATAACAGATTCCACATATGACAGTGAGGTAAATTATACACTGTTAGATTCAAATATCAAAAAAACTGGCAGAGTAATCACATTAGATTATAAAGAAGATGATTGGATTGAGCAAGCATTAGCAACAAGAGTTGAGAATGTAAACCCATTCCATGTTATTCAGTATGTTGGAGACATTCAATTAAATCCATTTAGAGATATTTGGATTAGAACTGAACAGTTAGAAGATAAAACGATAAAACATGCACTAACTTTGAATTTAGAAAGTTCTCTTAATACGGAAAGAATATCTCTCAACACTACAGATAACACAACTGGATCAGGATCTGGAGGACTAGGTGTAGGTGCAGTAAGAGATACATTTACCAATTTGTATTTGGGTACTGGTGACCATGAAGTAGAAGATAAAACATTTAGCAGAACTGATAGTGATAGTGATGTTGCACAAGATACTGCAAATGTGTTTGTAGAGCAAGTTGTTGATCAATTTATGCGTAGTAGAAATACACAATTTTCTGTTACTAACTTGAAAGCATTTACACGTTATTATCCATTCTTAGATCAATTTAGTGAAATTGATGTTACACCAAAACTCATTGAAATTGCTAGTGGATCTGATTTACAAAGTCCTGGTGCTAATGGTCTTTTTGAAATTGGAGAAACCGTTGCTGTCCATGATGGCAACAAAGAAATTATGAGATTTAGAGTTGCACAAGGAAATCACAAAACTGGACCATTCAATAATCCAATAAGAAAATTTGATACAAATCCATATAATAAGAGTGAGACAATTCCAGATGGATATAATCAATCTTCAACAACCCTAAACATCGATACACTTTCGTTATCAGATGATCCTAATGGATCAGAGTATGGTGGTTATTTAATTGTGGGAGCACAACTTAGTGGACTTACAAGTGGTGCAAGTGCTTTTGTGAAGGATATTAGGTTAATAACAGACAATTATGGAGATGTCATTGGAACATTCTTCATTAGAGATCCAAATGCCCCAGAACCACCACTAATTCGTGTTCCCACTGGAAATAAAACATTTAAGTTGTCATCATCAATGGATGCTTCTAATGGGTTGCTTGGTAGTTCTACTATATCATCTGCTGAAGCAAATTATGTTTCTGAAGGTACTGTTAATAGATTCCAAAGCACCACACGAATTACTTCATTAGATGCAAATTTAAAAACTACAAATAATGTCAGAATTAGAACTTTGCATGCAGTTAGAAATGAAAACATTTCAACTACTAATATACCTGCCCCTGTACAAAATTTCATTACTAATGTGCAACAAGACATTACAAATGTCACTAACATAACTCAACAAATTATTGCACAACAAGAGCATGACGATCCTCTTGCACAAACATTTTTAGTTGGAACTGCTAGAGGATTGAATTCATTCAATGACGATGAAAATGGAGCATTCTTAACAGGAATAGATTTATTCTTTGCAAAAGTTGATTCTGGTAATGCTCCAATTACCATCCAGGTAAGAACCACTGAAATGGGTATTCCAACACTAACTATAATTGGAGATCCCGTAACTTTAAGACCTACAGATATTGTTTCTGGCACAACTACTACTTTAAGAGATAATGTTTCTACTGATGGTAGTGTTGCCACTAATGTTAAATTCCCATATCCAATATTCTTACCACCAGGTCTAGAATATGCCATCGTATTGATGGCACCTGAGAGTGATGAATATGAAGTGTTTACTGCAAGAATGGGAGAACCTACAATAAACACTAGAATTTTACCAGATGTTGAAAATGTAAGGTACACACAACAGTTTGCTATTGGAAGTTTGTTTAAATCTCAAAATGGATCTACTTGGACTCCAGATCAATATGAAGATCTGAAGTTTAAACTTTATAAAGCAAACTTTACTTCTACTAGTGGAACTGCTTATTTTGAAAATACAAACCTTAGTAAATCTAATGGTTATGTTAGAAGATTAAATGGCAATCCTATTACAACTTTACCAAGAAAATTAAAAGTTGGAATAACTACGGTATATGATGTTGATGCTGTTTCTTTGCTATCTTCTGGCAGGAAAGTAGGTGAAAATACTAAATCATATGTCCATGGATCAATCGTTAGCACAGGAAGTAGTGTTAGCAACGTTGCTATCACTCAGGGAGGTAGAAATTATTCAGATGGATCATCTACTGTTTCCACATATTCAATCAATGGAAATGGTACTGGATTAACTTTATCAATTAGCGCATCTGAAGGTGAAATTACATCAGTAACTATTCTAGAACCTGGTAATGGATACGCTATTGGTGATTCTGTTGGTATTGTAACAGCAGATATAACAGGAACTGCAAATGTTCAATCTGGAGAAAATGCAGTTATTTCCGTTGAAGGAAATAGCGACTCTGTAGACACTCTCTATCTAACAGATGTTCAAGGAGATAATTTCAGTTTAGGAACTAATTTAGTACTATTTACTGATGGTGGCAGTACAGTATCTTTAGGAGCAACTACTACTACTACATCAACAACATATGATCCATATTATGATGGTGATTATATTAAAGTTGATCATTTTAATCATGGCATGTATGGTCCGAATAATAGGCTTGAGATTTCTGGTGTTCAACCAGATACTCCTCAAATCAAAATTACAGCATCAATGTCTAGTACAGAAACTTCATTGAATGTTGCTTCTTCAGATATAAGTTTATTGAACACTATTGAAGGATTGGAAGTAACAACTGGAAATTATGCATATTTACAAATCGGTAGTGAAATTATTAAGTATACAAATGCTTCTGGAACTTCAGTCACTGGTTTAGAAAGAGGTCAATTTGGAACTGTTGCTGTACCTCATCAAGAGGGAGAATCTTTACAAAAATGGGAACTTGCAGGTGTTAACCTTGCAAGAATAAACACTAAATTTGATATTGCAGATAGTGGTATAGGTCTTGACAGTTATTACTTACAAATAAGAAGACAATCCACTGATTTGGATAATAATCCAGTTGCTGCCGATAGAAGTACTGATGATGGAGTAAATCCGAAATTAAACTTTGCTAGAGAAGTTTCTGCAGGATCAATTACTACTAGAGCGACTGAAAATATTGTTTATGATACAGTTACACCATACTTCTCCATAATTACTCCCAATCAAGGAACAACAGTTGAAAGTAGAATTAGAACAATAACTGGAACAAGTTGCAATGGTTCAGAAACTTCATTTACGGATCTAGGTTATGAAGATATTGGTTTAAATACTCCAAATAAATTAAGCTCTTTACGAATGATTGCTTCTAAATTGAATGAAGATACATATCTGTCTTCAATGCCAAGAAATAAATCACAAATAATGGCATTATCGTTCAGAACTAACAATTATAATCTATCACCTATGATATTCTTAGATGATACAGTTTCTGAATATACTCATGCTAGATTAAATAATCCAATTTCGGATTATGCTAATGATAATAGAGTAAATACATTATTCCAAGATCCACATCAAGCATATTACATTTCAAAACCAATTAGAATGGCACAACCATCTAATACTTTAAGAGTGGTTTTATCTGCTTATAAGCACGCTTCTGCAGATTTTAGGGTTCTATATTCCCTAATACGTGCAGAATCTGGTGGAGGATTAGATACTTTTGATTTATTCCCAGGATATAATAATCTTACTATCGATACAGATCTGGATGGGTATTTGGATGTTGTAAATCCAACTAACAATAATGGATTGTCAGATTTCCGTGTGCCTGACAGTCTTGAAAATCAATTCTTAGAATATCAATATACTGCTCCAAATGTTGGACCATTTATTGGATTTAGAATAAAAATAGTCATGTCTGGAACTAGAATGGATAAGTATCCAAGATTTAGAGATGTTAGAGCAATTGCACTAGTATAATGGATTTAATTTCTGTAGAAGGGCATCCACATCTTTATAGGGATGCCAGAACTGGAGCGATTGTAAATTGCGACTCCTCCTCATATCAACAGTATATGAGGAGTTTGGAAACTCGAAAAAAATCTAAAGATGAGATTAAAGAATTAAAAAATGAAATCATCGAAATTAAATCATTATTAAAGGAGTTAATCAATGGATCCAAATGAAATAAAATTAGAAAATTTATCAAAGAGTTTTGAATATCAAAAACTTTCCAATGAAATAGATGATGTAGATTGTGTAGAAACCTTAAGACAAGTTGCAAAATCTTATGCAAAGTTGTATCTTAAGCAACAAGAAGTTATGTCTTCTATTTAATCATAAATAGTTAAAAGAACCTATTAGATAAATGGCAGCACCATTTGCACTGAATTTATCTGTTAATACATCTACTAATTTTAAACAGTCATTTACATTAACTAATGATGATGGGACTGCTTTAAATTTAACTGGGTATACAATAAAATCACAAATAAGAAAACATTCTTCCAGTACAACTGCGGTCAATTTTTCTGCTACTGCACCATCTCCTACTAGTGGAGTTGTGAAGTTAGAACTACAACCATCAGATACTGCAAGTTTGAAACCTGGAAGATATGTTTATGACATTGTTATTACAGATCCATCTTCAGTAGCAACGAGAGTTGTTGAAGGATCCGTGATAGTTTCAAAAACTGTATCAAGGGACTAAGAGATGGCAAAACCTTCAACGCGACAGGGTTTAATAGATTATTGTCTGAGAAGACTTGGATATCCCGTATTAGAAATAAATGTAGAGGATGATCAAATAGATGATCTAGTTGATGATGCCATACAATATTATAATGAGCGACATTATGATGGTGTCGAAAGAATGTATCTAAAATACAAAATAACACAAGATGATGTGGATAGAGGTAAAGCAAAGGGTACATCTGGAGTTGGTATCGTAACAACCACTGGAACTTCTACAAATGTATCTGGTCTCGGAACAGTAACATCTAATTTTTACGAAACCTCTAATTTCATTCAAGTTCCAGAATCTGTAATTGGAGTTGAAAAAATATTTAAATTTGATACCAGTTCTATTTCTGGTGGAATGTTCAGTATTAAATATCAGTTATTTTTAAATGATCTTTATTATTTTAACTCTGTTGAATTGCTTCAATATTCTATGACTAAAAGATATCTTGAAGATATCGATCATATGTTGACAACAGATAAACAAGTTAGATTTAATAAAAGGCAAGATAGATTATATCTAGATATTGATTGGGGATCACAAAGCGCAGGAGATTTTATAATTCTAGATTGTTATAGAGCATTAGACCCCGCAGCATTTACTGAAATATACAATGATAGTTTCATTAAAAAATATTTGACCGCATTAATCAAGAGGCAATGGGGTCAGAATTTACTTAAATTTAGAGGAGTGAAGCTTCCAGGTGGTATTGAACTAAATGGAAGAGAAATATATGATGATGCTGAAAGAGAATTGACAGCACTTCAACAGAAAATGGCATCAGAATATGAACTACCTCCTCTTGATTTTATAGGTTAATCATGGCATTAAATTCATTTTTTCTCCACGGATCAGAATCCGAACAGAAACTTATACAATCTTTAGTCAATGAACAACTATCCATGTATGGTCTGGAAGTTGCTTATTTACCTCAGAGATTTATAAGAAAAGAAACTATTCTTAGAGAAGTAACTTCATCTGAATTTACTGATCAATATTTAATAGAGGCATATTTAAGCAACTTTGATGGATATTCTGGATCTGGTGATATTTTAAGTAAGTTTGGAATGCAATTAAAAGATGAAGTCACTCTCATCATTTCAAAAGAACGTTTTGAAGATTTTATATCTCCACGTTTAGCGAATATTCCAGATGCACAAAATTCTACATCACTCAGACCTAGAGAAGGAGATTTGATATATTTTCCACTTGGAAAAAGGATATTTGAAATTAAATTTGTAGAGCATGAACAACCATTTTATCAATTAGGAAAAACATATGTTTATGAATTAAGATGTGAACTCTTTGAATATAGCAATAGTGCTGTTATTGCTACAACTAATGATGATATTGACAATTCACTTCAAGATTTTGGTTACATTAAATCTTTAAAGTTATTTGCATCTGGATCAAGAGCAACTGCATCAGCAGTGTTATCAAAACTTACAGGATACATTAAAAAAATTACTTTAGTGGATGATGGTTATAATTATACCACAACACCTAAAGTAATTATTGGTAGTCCTCCCAGTGCTGGTACAGGTGCTTCTGCAACAGCAACCATAAGTATCGGAGGAACAGTTACAGATACTAATATTACTTCTGGCGGATCATATCCAACTAGGGTATCAGATCCCAAAGTAACATTTAGTAATCCTACTGGAGGTGGAACAGAAACCTCTATTGTTAAATTTGGTTCTAGATCTTATTCTGGTGGAGATTCTGGACTAACAATTTCAACTTTTGGTCAGTCAGATAGATTATTTGGTTCTGCACAATTTTGGTTCTATATGACAACCTTTCCTCCAGAAGGACAGCAGTGGACTATTGCTAGATGGGGAACTAATTCTTTTACAGATAGTGATGATCAAGCACAGTATGAACTTACTGTGCAAACTTTTAATGGGCAAAATCAACTATTTTTCTATAGACCATCTGCCGATAATAATTCTGGAAGATTTGCATCAACTATTTCTGGTGATATAAGTTCAGATTTGAATCGTTGGAACTGGATAAAAATAGCACAAGCTTCTTCTAGTGAGAATAATGCTAATAGATTTTCTACACATTATGCCGGTTCTTCTGAGTCAGTTCAATCTTCATACACAAGCGAAACTTTCACATCTTTAAGTAATACACAGTTTTTGAATGATGATGGATTTACATTAAATCCAGATGGTGACTTTTCGGATGGAGAATTGTTCTTAGATGAATTGAGATATAGTAGTGTTGGATCTAATACGCAACCATCAATACCAACATCCACAAGTAAAAATGAATCTAATACTACATTATTCCAAGATGGAGAAAGAGTTGCTGCAACTGGTACTGTAGTTTTTAATGCTAATGATGTCGTTACAGGAATAACTATTACAGATGCAGGGCAAAATTATACCAGTGCTCCCACAGTATCTATTGATGCACCAGCAGAACCAATTCAAGCAACTGCTGTTGCCATATCATCTTGTATTGGAGGATTCTGTTCTGTAAGAGAAATATACATTACAAATCCAGGCGCTGGTTATACTGTTGCTCCAGAAATATTAATTAGTGGAACTACTGGGGTTGGTGCTACTGCCACTGCAGAAATTGAAACCACATATAGTGGAATTAGCACAATTTCTATTACTGATGGCGGGTCAGGATATAATTCTGCACCCTCAGTGACATTCTCAGTACCTAATTCCGTTGGTGTTGGAACAGCATCTGCAACTGGTATTGCAAATATATCATCGGCAGGAATTGTGACATCAGTATATCTTACTCATGCAGGTATTGGTTACATAACTGCACCAACATTAACTATTTCAGAACCTGCAACAATCACTGGAG
>CEON01062377.1_pt1 | contig 25275 bp, 30 predicted proteins | sample 530291 | NCBI WGS metagenome assembly CEON01 (sample SAMEA2619888, study PRJEB7988) | marine metagenome | biome: marine biome (ENVO:00000447); feature: surface water layer (ENVO:00002042); material: "saline water (ENVO:00002010), including plankton (ENVO:xxxxxxxx)" | depth 5 m
ACGTATGCGGATGCAATAGATAAAAATGATATATGGGAGTTAGTTGATGCTGAAGGAAATCTTGTAACATGGAATATAGGCGCGGTAGGACCTGCAGGTAACCCAAACACTCCTATTCCTTTTCAGGTCACTAAAATATTAAAAACTTCTGTTATAGCATCTCTTAAACCAATAATTTGTATGTGGAATTAATATGTGGACAACAGGAATAACATTGGGGGGTAATTATAAAATAAAATACTTTATTAAAGATGGCAAAAAACGTATTTCGATTTCAACCCAACAAAAAGACCAAGCACAAGAGACACAGCAAAAGCAAGTCTACACATTCAAAGGGAGCTACTAATTATGTAAAACAATATAGAGGTCAGGGACGATGAAAACATTATTGCTATTACTATTATTTCCATTACTTTCTTTTGGACAATTCTTTAAATACTCTACCGTATATACATCTTTTACCATGGGAACTTCTATGGTGGAAAGAGAAAACTACATAGCTATAGATAGAGGTTATGAAGATGTTACTGAAATTAACCCCTATGATTACAATTTAACCATAGGTATTAGAAAAATTGCTAGATTTGATTATGAATATAAAGTTAAAACGTGGTACTACGGTACTGAACGAACTGTTTCAGACAACGTTACTATTGGGAACGCTAATGGTTGGGAGTATCTTCTTAATTATTCTTTTATACGTAATCGTGGTGAAACATTTAATAATGCAAATTTTTGGTTACGTTACCTCGGTAATAAAACAGTTTCTAAAATACAATACACCGACAATCAAAGAGTAAACTTAGAATACACCTCTTTAGATAGTCGCTTTAGAATTACAAAAGGCTCTTGGGACTTTACGGCAGGTGTGTGTTTTCGTAACCACCCTGTGTACGGAGTTAACCCTATAGAAGACTTTTGGACACCAGGCGAAACTACTTTTGTTGAACTAGCCTCAGACTTTGGATATAGCAGACAATTTGTTGCAGGAGATTGGCATTGGTTTAGTGGTGAAGAGCTTATCGCAACATCAAATGATGAGTTTTATAAACACTATTTTGGCAACGCAGTTGCATCTTTTAATGAAAGAGAATTAGAAAAATTAGGCAATCAAAACGAAATTAGCGCTGTTTTAGGCGTTTCATACTATAAATGGACTCCAAAACTATGGATTCATATATGGTATAATTTACTACCTTTGCATTATGGACTTGATGATTACTCATTTGAGTATGGAATCGAGAACAGTGATTGGGCAGAATGGGATGCAGGAGTTGTGTTTGGTTCACGTATTACAAAAAACTTAGGAATTTTTGTAGAAGGAACGCACCAAAGGTATTGGATGAAACCTGTATATGAATTAAAATTTGGGTTTAACTATTTATTCTTTTAAGTATGAAAAAATACATATTACTATTATTTACTTTGTTTAGCGGTTTATTGTATTCACAAGAATATAATAATGCGTGTTTAGAGTGTGCTGAAGCACAAGGTTTTTATTGTGGTGACGATGAGTCTAATTGGACTCAATACTCTCCTAATGGATGTGTTCCTGATTATTACATTTCTGATGGGTGGGAGGATTGTGTAGATGCAAGTGATGAGGCGGAAGGTCAAGTGCCTACCTCTACATTTGATTGTTTGTTAGAAGAGGTTGGTTGTGACACTGTTTATGTTGATGTACCTGTAATAGAGTATGAATATATATTTGATACAATAGTGGAATATGAAACTATATTTGATACAATTATTGAGGTTCAGGTATATGAAGAGATAGATACTTTGTATATATATGAGGATATATTAGATACGTTGTTTGTAGATGTAATAGAGTATGTTGAAGTTTTTGTTATAGACACAATAGTGGAGTATGAAACAGAGTGGATATATATAGAGGAGTTTATTGATTGTGACACAGGACTACCATGTAACACTAATATTGTAGAAATAATTGAAGATTCAAAAGGTAGTAATATTATGTTTAATTTAAATGGGCAGGCTATAAGAAAACCTGAAAGTATATATATTCAAAACGGCAAAGTAAAATGGCTAAAATAAGCGAAAACACAAAGGTAAGTACTGACTTAAAGTTTTTAATAAGCTTTATTATAATGGTAGTAGGTTTAGTTGGAACTTACTATAATTTAGTGGGTCAAGTAAATGCGATAGAAGTTAAGGTTGAAAAGTTTGATGATTACCCAAGTGCCAATGAAATAAACATGAAAAATGAATTAATAAGACAAACGGTTTTATCTAATAAAGAAAGTTTAGATGCTATAGAAAACAAATTAGATGTAATGGATGAACGTTTGTATGAAGTAATACAAAAATGAAATTTTTATTTTTTTTATTGTTAACAACAGCTCTTTCTTTTGGACAAATGTCCATTAAAGAAAATCAGTTGAGTGATGTGTTAAAAGAAGATATTGTCGTTATAGAGTTTTATGCTGAATGGAATAAGGATAATATGGTTGATTTATCTAAGTTTAAAGATGTTAAAACTTATATTATTAATGTAGAAGATTCCCCTAGTCTTGTAGAAAAATATAAAATACTTTCTGTTCCTACAATTATTATATTTTATAATAAAGAAGTAGTTGAAAAACATGAAGCCGATTTAACATTTCAATTATGTATTAAAGAGGCTCAAAAGAAAGTAGAGGAATTAGTATTAAAGAAATTTATGTAATCATGAAGTTATCAAAAAATTTTTCACTTTCTGAATTTTTGAAATCAAACGTTGCACAAAGACATGGGATTGATAATTCTCCAGAGTTTCATCATATTGAGCAGATGAAAGCATTGTGTGAGTTTACATTACAACCTATACGTGATGGTATAGGAAAATTGGGTATAAATTCAGGTTTTAGGTCAAAAGCTTTAAATAAAGCCCTTGGTGGTGCTCATAAAATAAAAGATGGAGTATATGTTGCTACAAGTCAGCATTGCAAAGGTCAAGCAGCAGATTTACGTTATATAGATAGCGAAGGTAAATTAAATAATAAAATGATATGGGACTTTGTATTAGAAAATGATATTCCTTTTGACCAAATGATAAATGAATTTGATTATGCTTGGATACATATTTCTTATAATCCTAAAGGAAATAGATGTCAATTATTAGAAGCATACAAAGGTTCTAATGGTAAAACTAAATATAAAAAAGTATGATTGGTGTAAAAAAAGTTATAAATAAATTAATAGGGAACGCAAGTTCTATATTAGATGAAGTGGTTACAACAAAAGAAGAAAAGTTAGCTGCAAAGCATAAACTTAAAGAGCTTTTAAAAAATCACGAAAAAGAAATGTTTGAGTTAGAAGTTGCAGATAGAAAAAGTGCAAGAAACATGTATAGTTCAGATTCTTCTATTCAAAAAATATTAGCAACAGTTTTTACGATTGCTTATTTTGTTTTAAGCTTTATAATGTTTAGGTATTTTGTGGGTGGTGATTTAGAATTAGGTGAGTTTGAAATAAGTTTTATTTCTACAATTTTTGGAGCAATGAGTGCAAAAGTAAATACAGTGGTTGATTTTTTCTTTGGAGGAAGTCACGGTAAAAAGGAATAACAATGAGAAGAAGAAGTAAAAAAGATATGCCTTGTAATAAGGTAATGAAAAGCACTAGGCCAGGAAAAAAGAAAATGGTTAAAGCATGTGAGGGTGGTAAAGAAAAGCTTATTCACTTTGGTGCTACCGGCTATGGTCATAATTATTCTTCTGCAGCACGAAAAAGTTTTAGAGCGAGACACAAGTGTGGTGAGAAAAAAAGTAAATTAAGTGCTCAGTATTGGGCTTGTAAAGTGCTATGGGCAGGTAAGGGTGGCTCAACTAAATCCTCTCCAAAAAACAGACAAGGAAAATATTAGTATATTTGTATATAATTTAAAATTTAATCAAAATGTCAAAAAAAGAAAAAAAAGAAAAAGAAGAGTTAGTAGAAGATTATTTAACCACAGATGAGTTAAATGATATTAAACAAGTTATTCAAGATTTGAATTCTGCAAAAATAAAATTAGCAGACAATATTTTGGAGCAAGAACAAGTAAAAAAAGTTCTTGATATAATAAAAACCAAATTAGTAGAGAAAGAAAGAGTATTGATAACTAAATACGGAAAAGATGCTTCTATTAGCTTGGAGACAGGAAAAATTACTCCAAAACAAAAAGAAACTTACAAAGCTGTAACAACGCCTGAAGAGGTAAAACAAAAAAGAGAACAACAATTTAAAACCAAATAAAAATGGCAAAAATTAGTACATACGCAACAATTAGTTATACAGATATAAATGTTTTAGACACATTTTTAACTACTGATTACAGTAATTCTAATGCCACCAAAAATATTAAAATATTTGATTTAATTAATTTTTTAAATTTTAATGGCGCTAATAGTGTTATTCCACCTGCTACTGCTACTTCTCCGGGAGTGGCAGGAACTTTTATGATAACTAATACTTATTTGTATGTGTGCTATGCTACTGACCAATGGAGAAGAGTAGCTGTTAGTACTTGGTAATAAAATAAAATAAAATGGAAATTAGAAAAATATCTGTAGGCCCTGACTACAAGTCGGGAGCTATGCACTATATCGTAGGCCAAACTGTTTTGGGTGGTAATCATACTATAGAACTTATTAAATTAGATGAAGACTCTCAGTCTATAAAAATTTATATTAGAGAGGGTGATGTAATTTTAAAATGGAAAGAGTTTAATAGTACTGTTCCTGTTTCTTTAGAATACAATATAAATATATAATGAGGTCACCTACACAGTTTATAGTATCTCCTGTAAATAAAAAAAGATACAATAATTCTAAAACTATAGGGGGTAAAGATATAATTATTAGTACTTCACAAGAAGATGCTAGTTTTTCTAATAGAGAAGCCGAAGTGATTGAAGTTCCTTTAAATTATCAAGGTGATATTAAAAAGGGAGATGTGTTGTTAGTTCATCATAATGTGTTTAAGTATTATTATGATATGAGGGGTAGGCAAAAAAGCGGAAAGAGTTTTTTAAAAGATGATTTGTTTTTAGTTGACTTAGAACAGTTTTTTTTATACAAACAAAATGATGAGTGGAAAACTTATGGTAGATATTGTTTTGTAAAACCTGTACCCAAAGATGATAGTGTTATATTTAAAAATACTAATAACGAACCTTTAATGGGAGAAATGGTTTATCCAAATAAATACTTAAAAAGCAAAGGAATAAAAAAGGGAGATAAAGTTTCTTTTGTTCCAGATAGTGAATATGAGTTTAGAATAAAGGATAAGATATTTTATAGAATGTATGACCATCAAATAACCATAAAGTTATGACTTTATTTGTATTAGATGATATATTGGCAAACCCTGATGAGTATGTGCAAGATGTATTAAAAAATCCTTTTGTAGATGTAGAAGATGGTGATAATTTGTTTAAAGGAATACAACCACGAGCAAATGATGAAGTAGAAAAATTTGTTTTATTACTGTTTCCTGATTATACAGTGAAATATAATTTTATTCGTCAATCACCTTTTAAACAAATAGAGCCGAATTATATTCACACAGATGAAATGATGGGGGATAAAACAGTCTTGGTATATTTAAATAAGTATTATCCTCCAAATGCAGGAACGGTGTTGTATGATAAAGAGGAAGATAAGTCTGTAAGAATTTATATGAAATATAACAGACTAGTTGTGTTTGATTCTCACGAAAAACACTCTAGAAATTTGTATAATAATTTTGGTGAGAAAAAGAATTCAAGATTGGTGCAAGTTTTATTTTTAAAAAAATGAGTAACAAGTTTGAATGGAAAAAAATGGATTGGAAAGAAATAAGAAAACTTACCAAACCTATGGTGCATCAAAGTAAAAAAAAATATAATCGCAAAAGAGATGGATTCAAAAGAATTAAAAACACAGATAATAGAAGCCGGTAGAAAAGCAGTAAGGCAGTTAATTAAGGTTGCAAAAGAAGAAATAATTAAGCCTGACCCAGAAGATGAGCTTGCTGCAGATAGGTTAAAAAACGCAGCAGCAACAAAAAAGTTAGCAATTTTTGATGCTTTTGAAATATTAAATAGAATTGATAATGAAGAGGAGAGTTTGAAAGATTTGGATAATGTTAAACAAATAGATACTAAACAAGGTTTTGCAGAAAGACGTTCAAAATAGTTTATATAAAGTTTTAGATGATTATATTCCCAAACGAGTATTGTCCAATAAAAATCGTGGAGGAACTTGGCAATACGGGTATAATGAAAAATATGACTTTGTGAACATTTCTAAAACCGGTAGGGTTGGTGAAATAATTAATATAGCCGGCCTTGTTATAGGACTTCCTTTAGCTCCTAAAGAATGTTATAGTAAAAGTGACAAACCTACAGAACAATATTGGGAAAGAAAAGAGCTTCCAAAATCTTTATCTAAAATTAACTCCATATTTCAATGGAATGATGCTCCAAAAGAATTTAAAAGCAGATGGGTAGATTATATAGAATCAGAATTTGATAAAAGAGAAGATGGCTATTGGTTTATGAATAATGGTAAACCAACCTACATTACAGGTTCTCATTATATGTATTTACAATGGACAAGTATTGATGTAGGTTACCCTGATTATAGAGAAGCAAATAGAATTTTCTTTTTGTTTTGGGAAGCATGTAGGGCAGATAAAAGAAGTTTTGGTATGACTTATTTAAAAATAAGACGTTCCGGGTTTTCTTACATGGGTTCGTCTGAATGTGTTAATGTAGGAACGTTAGCTAAAGATTCAAGAGTTGGTATATTATCTAAGACCGGTTCAGATGCAAAAAAAATGTTTACAGACAAAGTTGTTCCCATATCTAGTAGATTACCTTTCTTTTTTAAACCTATTCAAGACGGGATGGATAAACCTAAAACAGAGTTGGCTTTTAGGATACCTGCATCTAAGATTACAAAAAAAAATATGTATGATGTGGCTAGTGAAGAGTTGTATGGTTTAGATACCACAATAGATTGGAAAAATACTGACGACAACTCTTATGATGGTGAAAAGTTATTATTATTAGTACATGATGAAAGTGGTAAGTGGGTGAAGCCAAATAACATTTTAAATAATTGGAGAGTTACTAAAACATGTTTAAGGTTAGGTAGTAAGATAATAGGAAAATGTTTAATGGGTTCTACATCTAATGCTTTATCAAAAGGAGGAGGTAATTTTAAAAAACTGTTTGAAGATTCTAATGTTAATACTAGAAATGCTAATGGTCAAACTAAAAGTGGAATGTATTCATTGTTTATACCAATGGAATGGAATATGGAAGGATTCATAGATAGATATGGTATGCCTGTTTTTTATAATCCTAAAGAAAAAGTTTTAGGAGTAGATGGAGAGTATATTACAAAAGGAGCAGTTGATTATTGGAAAGCTGAAGTAGAGTCTTTAAAACAAGATGCTGACGCATTAAATGAATTTTATAGACAATTTCCTAGAACAGAATCACACGCATTTAGAGATGAGAGTAAATCTTCTTTATTTAACTTAACTAAAATTTACCAACAAATAGATTATAATGATTCTTTAATTCAAGAACATCATTTAACTCGAGGTAGTTTTAGTTGGGCTAATGGGGTAAAAGATAGTAAAGTAATATGGTCACCTAACAGAAGAGGTAGGTTTTTAATTAGTTGGCTACTTCCTAAGAATTTACAAAATAATGTAATAGAAAGAAGGGGTGCTAAATATCCCGGCAATGAACATTTAGGTTCTTTTGGCTGTGACTCTTATGATATATCAGGAACAGTAGGTGGTAAAGGTTCAAATGGAGCATTACATGGATTGACAAAATTTAATATGCAAGACGTTCCAAGTAATCAGTTTTTTTTAGAATATATAGCAAGACCTCAAACAGCAGAGATATTCTTTGAAGAAGTTTTAATGGCGTGCGTATTTTATGGCATGCCTATATTGGTAGAAAATAATAAACCTAGATTATTATATCATTTAAAAAACAGAGGTTATCGAGCCTTTTCAATTAACAGACCTGATAAAAAACTTATTAAATTATCTAAAACTGAAAGAGAGTTGGGAGGTATACCGAATAGTTCTGAGGACGTTAAACAAGCTCATGCAGCAGCCGTAGAATCTTATATAGAAAAACATGTGGGTTTAGATTTACAAGGAACTTACAGAGATTCAGATGTAATGGGAACGATGTTGTTTAATAAAACACTTGAAGATTGGGCAAAGTTTGATATTAATAATAGAACGGCTTATGATGCAACTATTAGTACAGGACTTGCTATTATGGCTAATCAGAAGCATCTTTACACACCAAATCAAAAACAGTCAAAAATAAGTATTAACTTTGCAAGGTATAACAACCAGGGATTAACAAGTGAAATATTGCAATGAAGAATAATAAACCTGTAACTATAAATATAAAACAAACAGCATTTCCTACACAGTTTGTTTCCGATGAAAAGAAAGCAACAAAAGAGTATGGACTACAAATAGGTCAAGCTATACAGTATGAGTGGTTTAGAAAAGATTCTACTCAATGTAGGTATTATAGTCAGTGGAGAGATTTTCACCGACTAAGATTATATGCTCGTGGAGAACAATCAGTAGCTAAATATAAAAATGAAATTGCTATAGATGGAGATTTGTCTCATCTTAATTTAGATTGGACACCTGTTCCCATACTACCCAAGTTTGTTGATATTGTAGTAAATGGTATGTCTGATAGGTTGTTTAAAGTAAAAGCGTTTGCTCAAGACGCAATGTCTCAAGCTAAGAGAAGTAAGTTTCAAGATATGATAGAAGGTCAAATGGCCGCAAAACCTATTTTAGAAACTATTCAAAAAAGAGGAGGGGTTGACCCTTTTAGCATGGACCCTGAACAACTTCCTGAAACTGATGAAGAACTTCAGCTGTTTATGCAGTTGAAATACAAACCTGCTATTGAAATTGCTGAAGAAGAAGCTATAGACACTATGTTTGAGGAAAATCATTATCAAGATTTAAGAAAAAGATACGATTATGATTTAACTACATTAGGGATAGCTATTGCTAAACATGAGTTTTTAGAAGGTTCGGGTGTAAAAATAAGTTATGTAGACCCTGCTAATGTGGTATATAGTTATACAGAAGACCCTCACTTTAAAGATTGTTTTTATTGGGGTGAAATAAAAACTTTACCAATTACAGAACTTCTTAAAATAAACCAAAGCTTAACCAATGAAGATTTAGAAGAAATTACTCAGTACAGTCAAAGTTGGTACAATTATTATAATGTAGCACAGTTTTATGAAAATGATGTTTTTTATAAAGATACAGCTACCGTAATGTATTTTAATTATAAAACTACAAAGAAAATAGTTTATAAGAAAAAAATATACGACAATGGTAATACTAGAATGATTGAAAAGGACGACCAATTCAATCCTCCTGCAGAAATGATGGAAGAAGGTAATTTTGAAAAAGTAGAAAAAACCATTGATGTTTGGTATAATGGAGTCATGGTAATGGGGACAAATATTATTTTAAAGTGGGAGTTAGCTCACAATATGGTTCGTCCTAAGTCAGCCAATCAACATGCCCTTCCTAATTATGTAGCTGTTGCGCCACGTATGTATAAAGGTGTTATAGAATCTTTAGTTAGAAGAATGATACCTTTTGCAGATTTAATACAAATAACACATTTAAAGTTACAACAAGTGATAGCTAGAACTGTGCCGGACGGAGTCTTTATAGATGCAGATGGTTTAAATGAAGTAGATTTAGGTTCTGGAAATGAATATAATCCTGAAGATGCTTTAAGATTGTATTTTCAAACAGGTAGTGTAGTGGGTAGAAGTTTTACGCAAGACGGAGACTATAATCATTCTAAAGTTCCTATTACACCTCTAAATACTAGTTCCGGTTCGGGTAAAGTTCAAATGTTAGTTGCTAATTATAATCATTATTTAGGAATGATTAGAGCGGTAACAGGATTAAATGAGGCTAGGGATGGTTCAACACCTGACCCTAATTCTTTAGTTGGTGTTCAAAAGTTAGCTGCTTTAAATTCCAATACCGCAACAAGACATATTTTAGATGGTAGTTTGTATATATATAGAAGGTTAGCTGAAGGTTTATCTTATAGAGTAGCTGATATATTAGAATATTCAGACTTTAAAGATTCATTTATAAATAAAATAGGAAAATACAATGTTTCTATCTTAAATGATATAAAAGATTTATACATATATGATTTTGGTATTTTTATAGAAGTATCTCCAGATGAAGAACAAAAAGCACAACTCGAAGCCAATATACAAATGGCTTTATCTAAACAAGATATTAATTTAGAAGATGCTATAGATATTAGAGAGATTAAAAATATCAAACTTGCTAATCAATTATTGAAAGTAAAGCGTATGCAGAAGCAAGATAGAGAAGAAAAGATGATGATGCAAAAACAAGCTATGCAGTCGCAACAACAATTAAAATCACAAGAGATGGCTGCTCAACTTGCAATACAAAAACAACAAGCTGAAATACAATCTAAATTACAATTTAAGCAGGCAGAAATACAATTTGAGGTAGAAAAAATGAAACAAGAGGCTCAGTTAAAATCTCAACTTATGAGAGAAGAGTTTGATTATAACATGCAATTAAGAAACATGAGTGAGCAAGCTTTACAAAGTAGAGAGACTCAAAGAGAAAAAGCTAAGTCCGATAGAATTACGCAACAAAATAATCAACAGGCTAGATTAATAAATCAAAAGAAAAATAATTTACCCCCTCAAAGGTTTGAGTCTAACGAAGACACTTTAGATGGTTTTGATTTAGCTCAATTTGGACCTAGATAATATGGCAAAAAAAAGAACAAATAGAAAAGGAAATAAAATATGTCCTGAAGGAAAAGCTTGGGCTATGAAAAAATATGGTAAATGGTCAGCTTATGCTGCTATGGGCGCAAGTAAATATTGTAAAGACCCTAATTATGCAAAAAATAGTAAAAAGTAAATGGGAGAATTAAAAAAATGGAGAGAAGAAAAGTGGGTTAGAATAGGTCTTGATGGTTCTATTAAAGGCGCTTGTGGTACAAGTAAAAACAAAAAGAACCCTGACCGTTGTTTGCCTTTAGCTAAAGCTAAATCAATGACAAAAGCAGAACGGGCAAAAACAGCTCGTAAAAAAAAGAGAGGAGGAAGTAAAGGAAGGCAATTTGTTGCTAATACTAAAAAAGCAAAAGTAACCAAACCTTACGTCTAAATCTGTATTAAATAAATTATTAACTTTGTATAAAATTATATCTAATGAAATTAAATCAAAACATAAAAGTAAAAGAGGTAAAAATAGCTGAACAAAAGTCTAATCAAGAAATTGAAAAAGAACTTTTACAAAAGCATGAAGAAAATCAACAACAAGAAAGTGCTAAACAAGAAGCCGCTGTAGTTGAAAATACTAATGAAGCTCCACCTCAAGATGTTCCTACTACACAAAAAGTGCAAGAGGAAGCAAAAAGAGAGTTAAATGAAAATGATATTCTTTCGCATATAAATGAAAGATATAATAAAGAAATAAAGTCTGTAGACGAGTTGTTTCAGGAAAGAGAAGATTCTGAACCATTACCTGAAGACGTTGCGGCTTATTTAAAATATAAAAAAGACACAGGAAGAGGTTTTGATGATTACGTTAAGTTAAATCAAAACTTTGATGAACTTCCTGAAGACACTCTACTAAAGCAGTATTATATGGCTACAGAAGAGGGATTGGATGAAGAAGATGTAAACTATATGCTGCAAGATTTTTCTTATGATAAAGAGGTGGATGAGCCTGATGTAATAAGAAGAAAAAAGTTAGAGAAGAAAAAAAATATTGCTAAGGCAAAAAAGTTCTTTAATTCTCAGAAAGAAAATTATAGCCGACCACTTGAGTCAAGGGGAGAAGGTATTTCTGATGAGGATAAAGAAATTTTAAAAAACTATAAGCAATATATGGCAGATGCAAAAACGGCTGAAGAGGTTACTAATAAGAAGCGTCAGTTTTTTATTAATAAAACCAATGAAGTTTTTAACCCGGAGTTCAAAGGTTTTGAGTTCAAAATCGGGGAACAAAAACTAGTTTATTCGCCTGGTAGCGCAGAGGAAGTTAAGAAGCAACAATTAACACCTAACACATTTTTAGAAAAACATTTAGATGAGCAAGGTTTAATTAAAAATGCAACTAACTACCACATGGCACTATCTGCGGCCATGAACCCTCAAAAATTTGCTGAGTTCTTTTATGAGCAAGGCAGGTCGGCTGCGGCAGAAGATGTAATGCGTAAGACAAAAAATATTAAAATGTCTGAACGTAAAGCACCTGAAGTTGCTAGCAAAGGAGGGATGAAAATTAAATCATTATCACAAAATAGTGGTAGAGGTTTAAGGATAAAAAGTTTTAAAAAGAGTTAAAAATTATTTAAAAAGTTAAGATTATGAGTTTATTAGCAACCCCAGGGTATCAGTTACAACCTTCTTCGGAACAGGTGGCTGCTCCCTATAATTATCTTACCAACGCTGACTTTACGTGGTTACAGCAATACTTGCCTGATACCTACGAAAAGGAATTTGAGCGTTATGGTAATAGAACGGTTTCTTCATTCTTGAGAATGGTAGGAGCTGAAATGCCTTCAATGTCTGACCAAATTACTTGGGCAGAACAAGGAAGATTACACACAAAGTATACAAACGTAGCTATCAATGGTGGTGCACCTTTAGCAGCTGCAACTAACGCAGACTTTGATATTAATGACGTTGCTGTTCCTGCAGGTGAAGATGCTGCAATTAGAGTAGGGCAAACTGTTTTTATGCAAAATAATAATGGTTCTGCATCTAATAAAGGTATCGTTACTAATGTTACACTTCCGGGTATAGGTGCAGGTACAATAACTGTTTACTTTTACGAGGCAGCAGGTATGACTGCAGCAGGTGCGGATACGTTTACTTTGTTTATTTATGGTTCAGAATTTAGAAAAGGAACAAACGGTATGGTTGGTTCTTTAGAAGCTAAAGATGAATTCTTTAATAATTCACCAATTATCATTAAAGACACGTACCACGTTACAGGTTCAGATATGGCACAAATCGGATGGGTTGAAGTAACCACAGAAGATGGAGCTACAGGATACTTATGGTATCTAAAATCAGAGCATGAAACAAGATTACGTTTTGATGATTACTTAGAAACAGCAATGATTGAGGCTGTTCCTGCAGAAGCGGCTTCAGGTGTTGCCGGCTTAACTACAGGTGATGTAGGTAATAAAGGTTCTGAAGGTATCTTCTACACTGTAAACCAAAGAGGAAATGTTTGGGCAGGTGGTAACCCTGTTGCTCTAGCTGATTGGGATACTGTTATCTCAAGACTAGATAAGCAAGGTGCTATCGAAGAGAATGTTGTATTTGTTAACAGAGATTTCGGTTTCGATATTGATGATATGTTAGCAGCACAAAATTCTTACGGTGCAGGTGGTACTTCTTATGGTTTATTCGATAATGACGAAGAAATGGCGTTAAATCTAGGTTTCACAGGATTCCGAAGAGGATACGACTTTTACAAGTCTGATTGGAAATACCTTAATGACCCTACTATGAGAGGAGGTTTATCAGCAGTAGCAGGAAGTGGTTCTGTAAATGGTTTATTAGTACCTGCGGGTTCTACAACTGTTTATGACCAAATTCTTGGTAAAAATGCTAAAAGACCTTTCTTACATGTTAGATATAGAGCTTCACAAACTGAAGACCGAAGATATAAAACATGGATTACAGGTTCAGCAGGAGGTGCACGTACATCTGATTTAGACCAGATGCAAGTGAACTTCTTATCAGAAAGATGTGTTTGTACTTTAGGTGCAAATAACTTTGTGATATTCAACGCATAGTTGAGGAGTGATGATAAGGGTGTCTCTTTAAGGAGACACTCTTATTATTTTTAAATTATAAATTTTATTAAATTAAATTACAATGAAAAAGATAAAAAAATATACCGACAAATCATATAGGTTAAAAAGAGAACAAACACCCCTTTCCTATATGCTTCCAACAAGACACACAAAAAGATTTCCTATTTTACATTTTGATGAAGAAACAGGAATTAATAGAGCTTTAAGATATTCTTCTAATCAAAAAAGTATTTATGAAGATGAGCAGGACAACAATGTTATTCTTGAGCCAATAATTTTTGAAGACGGTCTATTACACGTTCGTAAAAACAATCAATTATTACAAAGATTTTTAGAACTTCATCCGTTAAACGGAACTCACTTTGAGGAAATTGATAATGAAAAAGATGCAAGTGAAGTTGTAGAGATTTTAAACTTAGAAGTAGATGCTTTAATTGAAGCTCGTTCATTAGATTTAGACCAAACGCTTGAAGTAGGTAGGGTTTTATTTGGAAACGTTACTAGAATGACTACGGCAGAAATAAAAAGAGATGTTTTAGTTTTTGCTAAAAATGAACCTGAGGAGTTTTTAAATATTGTTTCTGACCCACAATTAAAGTTTAACGCTATGGTTCAATCTTTCTTTGATAATGGTATTTTACAACAAAGAAATAAAGACGTTCATTTTAATACTAAGTCTAATAAGAAAAGAATGTTAACTGTTCCTGCAGGCGAAGACACAATCTATATTGTATCATCTTACTTACAGAGTGAAGAGGGTGAGCAAGCTTTAAAGTTGCTTCAAAAAACACTTAAATAAATAATGTATCTTTGTATCGAGAATAATCTCACAAAATCATTTAATTTTTTTACAAATGAAAAAGTATTTAAAGTTTAAAGTGGATGATGCTAATCAAGTATTAATTGATATGAGCACAATTTCACGAGTAAAAACAGGTAGCGGGCCTACTGAAATTGATATACTCACTAATGTAGTGGGTTTTGAAGCTACAGGCGCGGCTGAAGTGTTAGGTTATAGATTAACATTTACGGGAATGAACGGAACACAAAATGGTGTTGCTATTAATCAAATCATGGAGGCTATAGAGGATGCTTGGGCTACAAGTTGGACAAATGTTGTAACAGACATGAATTCAAAAATTGTACAACCACTTGCGTCAGTTGCAGTAAGCACGTACGCGTTTGCTTAATAAGTAATCGCTACTTAGGTAAAGAAGGGGACACTAGTCCCCTTTTTTTATTATCTTTGCATTATGTGTAATAATTATATAACTTTCTATCTTTGGGACCCTACGGTTCATGCCATAAACCCCGGACACCAAGAATCTTTGCCTGTAGATGGATTGATATATATAGAAAGAACATCTTCTACTCAAATAAAATTACACTATGGATTAGTGACCGTGGAGCTTACTCACACTAATGACCCTGCATATAGAGTAGTAAACGGGTTTAAAAAAGCGGTGAATTTAGCGAGAACAAGTGGTAAATCTACTGCCGTTAGTTTTGATGTAGAAGTATCTGACAACTCTATAGTAATTCCTATACCTACCCCTCCTGATTTATATGTAAGCAACGTATCTGTTAAGAAACTGTAAAACAAGGGGTCCTCTTTTTTTTTTATTATCTTTGTAGTTATGATAAATGAAGTATATCAAATGTGTTTAGCGTTGCTAAACAAAAATAATTACGGATACATGACTCCTCAAGAGTTTAACTTGTTTGCTCATCAAGCACAGTTAGATATTTTTGAAGATTTGTTTATTGATTATAATATGCAAATTACTAAACGAGCAGGAAGAAGGTCTGATACAGGTTATCCTGATATAGCTAAAGGTATTGAGGAAAGTATAAGTATATTTTCAGAAACAGTAGCTTTAAGAAACACTTACACACCTCCTCCGGGTACAGGTTGGAACTCAAATGCTCTACCTGAGGTTAGTAATAAATACAATTTGCCTTATGATTATTATTTGATAAATAAACTTTTTTATTGTACTGATTTAATAGTAGAAATACCTGCAGGTAGTATTACGGGTATTCCCGCCAATTATGCGGATAGAGGAAATTGGTTTCAATATATTTTAGGAGGCACATGGTCAGTGCAAACAGGTGACTATGTAGTTAATACATTGCCTGACGGTAGTACTTTAACTGAATACCCTGTTTCTACAATAGTAGGTAGTGCAAGTGGAGGAGGAGGAACTATAAATATGGTTGACAGAATAAGTTGGGCAGATGGAATAAACTTTAGTAATTTTAAAATATATAAAGGTTTTGGAAGGAGTGGAAACAATGTTAGAGAAATAGAAAAGGTAAGTCAAAAAAGAATTTTTAATCTTGCACAGTCTAATCTTACTAAACCCACAACCATGTTTCCGGCATACACTTTAAGTTCCGATAAAGGAACAGAAAGTCAATATGCAGAAGTATATCCTGTAACTTTAAACCAATACGGACAAGTTTTTTGCCAATATGTAAGATACCCTAAAAGACCTAATTGGACTTATTTAAACTCTGGAGGAAGAGCTTTATTTAATGAAGGTGCAGCCGACTATCAAGATTTTGAGTTACCTACTGATAATTTTCAAGATTTAGTAGCGCGTATATTACAATATGGTGGTTTAACTATAAGAGAAGCAGGAATAGTTAGTTATGGGCAAGCAGTAGAAAATGCAGAAAGTGCAGAACAAACAAGTAAATAATTATGACATATATATCAAACTTAGAATATTACACAAATAATGGCAATGTTCCTACAGATGTAAATTGGGGGTCATATCAATATGTCAATTTATATGATATAGTAAATAACTTCATGCTTATATATAACGATAATGACACTTTAGTTTCTAGTGAAGAAAGATACAAAGTATTGTTTCATGCAAAACGAGGGATACAGGAATTAAACTATGATGCGTTTAGAGAAATTAAAATACTACAAGTAGAAGTAAATTCTCAAGCTCTTATGGTTCTTCCCCCTGACTATGTTAATTGGGTAAGAATTTCTTTATATAAAAATGGATGTTTAATGCCTTTAACAGAAAATATTCAAGCTAATACAGCATTAGCTTATTTAAAAGACAACAATGGCAATTGGTTATATGACCAAGATGGTAATATATTAAGTCCTCAATTTTCTCCTTTAGATTTAGATAGAATATCAGGACAAAAGAAAAGTATTTATTTAAATCAAAACAGTCCGTTTAATGGGCAGGAAGGTTATTATTGGGAAGGTAATTGGTATTTCGATTACACTATTGGGGCACGATATGGTTTAAATACTGAAACCGCTAATGCCAACCCTACATTTAGAATAAATAAAAAAGCAGGAGTAATTAATTTTAACTCCACCATGGTTAATGAACAATGTATATTAGAATATGTTTCAGATGGTATGGAAGCAGGAAATGATTCTTCTGTATCAGTAAATAAATTGTTTGAAGATTATATTTATGCGTATATTAATTATGCTATTTTATCTAGTAAATTTGGGGTGCAAGAATATATTATTGCAAGAGCGAGAAAAACAAAAAGCGCTTTATTAAGAAATGCAAAAATAAGATTAAGTAATATACATCCCGGAAGACTCTTAATGAATTTAAGAGGAAGGGATAAATGGATTAAATAATGGCACAAGTAAAAAGAACCTTTGCGGCAGGAAAAATGAACAAGGCGGTAGACGAACGTTTACTACCACCGGGTGAATATGTGGACGCTCAAAACTTACGTTTGGGTTCTACAGAAGATACCGAAATAGGTTCTATTGAAATAACCAAAGGGAATAGTAAAATAACCACTCTTCAATTTAATAATACAGTTTTATCGGATTCAGCTCGATGTATTGGTGCTATTTCCGATGATGCTACAGAAACTATTTATTGGTTTGTGCATGACCCTGCTTTTACAGGTCAAGGAGCGGGTTCTCCGTTAGTAACTACTATTTTAGATTTAGTGGTTTCATACAATGCTAACACGGGTCAAATATCTTATCATTTAATTAGTGTTCAAGAGGGCACGTCAGGACAAAGTACTTTAAATTTTAACGAAAGGTATTTAATAACAGGGTGTAATTTAATAGATAATATACTATTATGGACAGATAATTTAAACCCCCCAAGAGCTATAAATGTTACAAGAGGTTATGCTGCTCCCACTATTTCGGCAGGTGTGATAACGTCTAGTGATAATTTTAGTGCAGAAGAAATAAGGGTAATTAAAAAACCACCTATGAACTCCCCTCAAGTTTCTTTAACTTCAGGGTCAGATGAGTTTACTTTTTTAGAAGAAAGATTTATTTCATTTGCTTATAGATATAGATATGAAGATGGAGAGTTTTCTGCCACTTCTCAATTTAGTCATCCCGCTTTTTTTCCTAAACCATTTGCGTTTAGCCCTCAAAGTTTTTTAAATGAAGGGATGATAAACAAAAACAATGTAGCTACTGTAACTTTTAATTCAGGAGGACCTTTAGTGAAAGGTATAGAGTTGTTGTGGAAAGATAATGACAACGGCATAATAAAAGTAATGGAGCGAATAGATAAGGAGGGAAATTATGCTGATAATATAAATATTAGTAGACAGTTTAATACAAGCCAAATACTTACGGTATTGCCTGATTCAGAAATACTACGGCTGTATGACAATGTTCCTAGATTTGCTAAAGCTCAAACCATAATGGGGAATCGTTTAGTTTATGGTAACTACATAGAAAATTATGATTTAAAAAATATAGACGCTTCCGATGGAGTACCTACTAATATAGATTTTGAAGCCACGGCTGTTCATACAGAGATTGGGGATGTAGATTTATCAAGTGCTGCTACTAGGTCGGGTTACACTTATACTATTGGAGCAGCACCTCAACCTACAAACTACTCAGTACTTAATATAGACCTAACTAGTGTGGCAACTAATCTAGTTGCAGGAGGAACTTTTACTTTTACAATTCATTTTTATGGTTTAAATTCTGAAATTCAAGGAGGAACACCCGCTACCAATCCTCCCACAGGTTATTGGCCCGCTAACCCCCCTCCCGGCAATTGGTTTGTAGAGTGGGAATACACTTTACCTCAAGATTTTGCGGGGGTAGCTGATTTAGCCGCTAATCCTAATTTTTTAGCAGCAGTAGGGACTTTTGGAGCACAACCCATGCCCTTTTGCTCCACAGGAGAAACGTTTACAGACCGTTTTAATAGTTCTATGCCCCAAGGATGGTTTAATACACTATCTCCATACAACCCTCCCGCAGCTCCTTTTGTGGACGCTATGGGAATGTATAGAAGTGGTTACGGAGTAGATGTTCCAAATGAAGGTATTAGAGTTTCAACAAATGGTAATACTTTATCATTTCTTTTTCCTGCTCTATGGTATTCTCAAATACCTAATGACACTACAAACCCTGATATTGCTTATTATCTATATTTCCAAATAGGGGATATGGGTGGAGGAGCAATGACTACTACTAGAGTGGGATATTCCACCCCTGCTGCCCCTCCAAGCTTGCATAGTAATAGAGGTTATGAGGCGGGTATAGTTTACATGGATGCTTTTAAAAGAGCTACTACGGCATTTACAAGTTTAAATAATACCGTTCATATAGGTTGTAGTTATAGTGATTGGCAAAATAGAATAAAAATTACTATACCCCCAACTCAAGTCGCTCCATGGTGGGCACAAAGCTATAAGTTTGTTCTTAAACCTTCGGAGACCACTTATGAGACTATTTTTGCAAACATTGTTTTTATGGAGCCTGGTTCTTCTGATGCTTATATATTATTAGAAGGAGAGAACGCAAGAAAAGTAGAAGACGGAAGTCGTCTTATTGTTAAGTCTGATATGGCAGGACCTATTAATGGGTGTAAGTATATTACCGTGTTAGAAAAAAAGGCACAAATAAAAGGGTTTATAACTGTACCTTTAGACCCCGCTGACCCCGGTGGTCCTTCAGTAGAGGCTCCAGGAGGGGTTTATATGAAAATTAAAGCTAGTGGAATGGATTTAAACGTTCCCCCTGATGCTATTACTACAACAGGTTGGATGTCTAAAACCAAAGAAGGAAATGATAATTGGCCTGTTTTGAAACTTGGGCATGGAGCATTTAATGAATGGGACGACACCGCGGGCGCTTGGGGCGCGCCTATGCCTTTGCCTGCGGGTTCTCGTGTGCGTATGAAAATAAATTTCTATAGACCTGGAAAATGGGGTGGAGGTGGTTCAGGTTGTGAGCGTAGACAATACGATTATGAACCTAATGATTTTATTGTAGGGAATACTTATGCTGATGTAATAGAGTGGTTTGATGCAGAAAATATAGGAGATATTATTGAACAAAATACAGGTTATCAATTTGTAGGAAACGACACTCAATGTGATGTAGAAAATAATTATATTACTCCTGAAGCAAGTGATTTTATGGCTTTAAATGGATTTGGTAACACGTGTGTAAACGCATGGCAATGGGCGAGAGACACATCAGTAGTTCCTGAGGGTTTAATAAAATTTTTAATTAGAGGGTCAAACTCATGTGGTAATTGTGGTAAATGTTGGTCAAGAGTAGAGGGTGAAATTATTATTTTTAGAGCAGTTAACTTATTGATATTTGAAACAATGCCAACTCAAGGATTGCCTGATGTTTGGTATGAAGGAGCTGATAATTACGGAATAAGTGGGGGTAATCATTTATCAGGCTCAGCTCCAGGTGATGTAGACCAAGATGTTACTGCAGGAGTTTCAGCAGAACTATTACTTTCTAATTTTAATTGTTTTGCTTTTGGTAATGGTTGTGAAAGTTACACTGTGAGAGACTCGGTAAAAGGAGATTCTTTTAGTTTAGGAAACAGGGTTACCGCTACGGCATCACAAGATTATGGTAGAGCTCATAGATATGCTGATTTAACTTATAGTGGGGTGTTTAATGATTTTAGTAATATAAATAAGTTAAATGAATTTAATTTAGGTTTATTAAACTTTAAACCCCTAGAAGATTCTTTTGGTCCTGTGCAAAAGCTAGTTGGAAGAAAAAGTGATATTTTAGTTTTGCAAGAAGATAAAATTTCTTACGTATTATCAGGTAAAAACCTGCTTTCAGACTCTACGGGGGGAGGGGCAGTAACAGCTACACCTACAGTATTAGGAACCCAAATTGCTAGATTAGAAGAATACGGTATAAGTAGAAACCCTGAAAGTTATGCAGAATATGGTCACGAAAAGTTTTTTACTGACGCTAAAAGAGGTGCTGTTTTAAGACTTACAGGTGGGTCTCATTCAACTGAGCAACTAACAGTTATTTCAGAAATGGGAATGAGAAGTTGGTTTAGAAACCTTTTTATAGATGAACCTAACGATATAAAGCTTGGGGGTTATGACCCTTACATGAATGAATATGTTTTAAATAGTTCCGATATATTATTACCATCTAATATACCATGTATTAATTGTGATGCTACTTATACTTATCAATTTAACACGACAACTATTAGTTTTTGCGTAGACTTTGGAAGCACGGTGGGAACAGTTAGTTTTGAAACTATGGAGGTAATGGACCTTATTCAAGTTACTTATGATGGAGTAGATTATTTTGCTGCAGCTACAAATATTATTTCATTTGTCAAAGGAGGTCAATCTCCCACTAGCGCTACTATAACCCTATATTCAACCACCTTATTAAATGTAACTTTTGTGGCTTTTTGTCCTGTGCCCATACCTCTGCAAATTAAAAGAGTCGTTATTAACTCTCCTCAATACAGCTTGCCTTCACCACAACGAGTGCATGACCAAATTCAATATGTAGAGGGTGGTTATACTTCTCCTACATTTCCCGCTAATAGTGACACTCCTGACGAATTATTGTCTATGCCGAATAGTATAATTTTTCCTTTTGGCTCTTATGTGGTTTCAGTATGTGATATAACATCAGGTTTTCAAGGGGAGGGACCTTTTCCCACAGACACCGCTACTGTTACTCAAAAATCTACACAAGTGTTTGCAACAGATGATTTTGTTTTTAATCCTACTTATCACCGATTAGGTTATTTTAGAGGTAGTGCTGTTTTTGGGTGGGATTGTGATTACCCGGGAATACAAAACATAATATCTAATTCTATTTTTCCCGCTTTAAACACTCCTGTTACAACTGCAGTTTCTCTTACTAATAGTATAGATTTTGCTATGCCTCCATCTCTAGGATTTGGGGATGATATATTGTATTTAGTTTACGACTACAGAGTAGTAAAGGAAATAAATTTATGTCACATTCCTTCTGCTACTGAAGACCCCTCTTTAATAAACGAACTATGTTGTGATTGTTCTTGTAATACGGGTGCAAATACTACATACACTTTAATGACCACAAACACACAAGCGGGAGGGGCAGGAGCTTTAATTACTGTAACATATTATGATATGAGTAATGTTTTAACTACCTTAGGGTTACAGCCTGGGGTTTATTACACCATATGTGTTTTAGGAACTTCTGCAAACCCTTTCCCTATGGTAATGGCAGGGTATCAAGAGGTGGTGGATATAACAATAGATGCGTGTAATTGTAATACAGATGATGTAATAATTAATTAAATTAAAAAACTATGGCAGTACAATTTGGACCTTATTTTATAAATGCTGAAACTTTTTCAGGAGCTTCAGGGGTGTGGACTAATTCCGCACTTACAACATGCGCACCTGAGGGATATTATTCTAATGGTGTTATACAAAGATATTTGTCGTCAGCCACGGGTATATGTACTTTAGGGCCTGTTTTAGATTGTCCTAGCTGTGCTCCGCCAAGCATACCCTGTGGAGGTGCTTACGACCAAGATGGAAACCAAAAGGATATGTTTAGATTAACAGTAGGTTTAGGTTCAGGACAAGGGGTAGCCTTAATAGGTATAGACCCTATTGGTGTTCCTGATGGTATAGTGGCAAGATTTCCTTCAGGTTCAGGCGAAATTATAGCGGAAGGCTCAAGTCAAATTTATGGATACGCCTCTAATAACAATCCTAGTGTTGCTAATGTTTTAGAAAACCATATAGTATTTGTTGGTGATGGAGCTTATGGGGGTAGTTATCCCGGTCTTACAGGTGGTTCTTCGTCTTGCACGAGCGCTACATGGGATTGTGCTACTTATCCTTCAGGAACTCCTGCCCCTTCGGGGACATACGATTACTATGATTGGGATAATGTAGCAGGAGATTTTCCACCACTAGGCTCTCCAACGGGCACATTAAGTTTTGAAATAACAAATTATAATGGTGCAAGTGGAACTCAACTATCTACTGTTACTCAAATGGGAATAAAAGGGTTAGATAAATATGGAACATGTCAAACTAACACTGTAGTTGCAAATTGCGGTACTAATGTTGGGGTGTTTTATATCCCTATACCTAAACCTACAGCGTATGCACAAAGTGCAGATGTTGTTTTTTGTGGAAGTCCTGTTGGGTCGACAGCATTTGATTTTGTTCTTCTTTGCCCTCAAGTACCTACTCCATTTGAGATGAGTGATGTAATTGTAGCTACTAATGACCCTGCAGTTGTTCCCGCGTGTACTGATGGGACACCGGGAGTATACCCTAACATACTTTATCAAGTAAGTTTATATAATCAAGCTGAAGGCATCACGAATAATAGCCCTGATATACCGAACGCTACAGGAAACGCGTTGTATAATAATGGAGTGTTAGCTATAAATTCTTTTGCTTACAAACAGCAATACCCAAGTTTAGCAGACACAAGATGGAATGAGGGTGGTGCTACTAAGTATGAATGGTATAAAGTAAACCTAGTAACAGGTGGTCCTAATGCTAATAAAACTTTAAAGTTAAATAATGGAGTTTTAAATTGGGGGGAGGCACCTGAAGATACTTCTGCTTTAATACAGATTGATGATAATGGAGTAATAACCAATATAATACCTTGTAATAATTAAAATATGGCAGAATATACATTAACATATAGTGCAGGAGTAGAAGGTTGGCCTTCTTTTTATAGTTTTATTCCTGAGTGGATACAGGGTAGTAATAACTATTTATATACTTTTAACAAGGGGGATATATGGAGACATAATGTTAATGACTCTCGTGCTAATTTTTATGGAACTCAACACACGAGTAGCGTGACTACTGTTTTAAATCAGTCAAGTTTAGAAACTAAAGTTTTTAAATCTATAAACTTAGTAGGAACTACCGGAGTTGGGTGGGCCACATCTATCGTTTCTAACCTTGAGTCATCTCCTCATACTACTAATTTTAATCTGACAATAGACGGTGACCAAGAGTGGGTGTCAAGCAAAGAGGGGCACATGTTTAGTTATATTTATAATAGCGCAGTGACTAACGCTAATATACTTCAACAAACGATACCGCAATTAGTAGGTAATGATGCTAGCAACTCAAGAAGCATGACGGGGATTGGGTTTTTTCCAATAGCTGATGTGGAGTCTTTGGGAGGTTTTAATTATAGAATTAACTTCCCCCTCGGATTTCAAATATCTCCTTTAGCAGCAATAGGAGACCTTACACTTTGCAGTGTTCCCTCCGGTTCAAACCTTGGTTTATCTTGGTGGACAGGAGTTATAACTGCTATAGGTGTAAATAGTGACTATACTACACCTTCAGCATTTGTTGGTCAACCCATGATAGAGCTTGATATTTCACCTGCTGTTTTCCCTCCAAGTTTTAATGGTGGGCAGGCTAATAACTTTTTAACTGTTTTCAAAAATACTCAAGTTGAGTCTTATGGTATAGTGGGTGATTATGCTGAAATAACATTAAGTCTTACAACTGCTAGTGCTGTAGAGTTATTTTCTGTAGGCTCAGAAGTAATGAAAAGCAACCCATAATAAAAACTTATCTTTATTTTTTACTATCTTTGTAGTGAAATGGAATTAAATTTAACACCACTACAACACGAGGACTATGATAAAATTTTAGTTCCTTGGTGGAAACAATGGGATTGGACTCCTCCTCAAAGAGATTTTTTACCTGAAGACGGTACAGGGGGATTAATGGTATGGCACAAACAAACGCCTATATGTGCAGGTTTTGTTTATAATACAAATTCAAAAGTGGGATGGGTAGATTGGATAATATCTAATAAAGAATATAGAAACCCTGTCCGTAGAGCTAAAGCTTTAGAGCTTTTGATTTTAACCTTAGGAGAGATTTGTAAAAAACAAGACAAAAAATATAGCTATGCTTTATTAAGGCATAAAAAATTAATAAAAACCTATGAAAAACTTGGTTATAAAGCAGGAGACCAATATAATCAAGAAATGATAAAAGTATATTAATATGGCAGCAGCAACAACAATAGTAATGGCGGCCGGTGCAGCCGTAAGTGCAGGGAGTAGTTTTATTCAAGCTAACAAACAAAA
>CEON01117023.1_pt1 | contig 24927 bp, 34 predicted proteins | sample 530291 | NCBI WGS metagenome assembly CEON01 (sample SAMEA2619888, study PRJEB7988) | marine metagenome | biome: marine biome (ENVO:00000447); feature: surface water layer (ENVO:00002042); material: "saline water (ENVO:00002010), including plankton (ENVO:xxxxxxxx)" | depth 5 m
TAAGGGATATTGTTTATGCTAGACATTCTTTAAGATATTTATTACACAAGGATAATAACTTAGGTGTAGCAGAAATAGGAACTTTAACTAATTCGGACCACGCATCAGTAATACATTCTGTTAAAGTATTTGAATTATTAGCTGAACAAGATTATAAATTTGATGAACTTAAAAAAATTATGTTAGGCGTTTTAACTTACAAAAAACACAGTTCAAAGAATTATAGAGTATCAGAGGTTATTAAATCTAGCTTAAACATTAAGCAAAAAGTAAAAATGTTAGACGCAATTTATTATGAAGATAGATAGAATAGATGTTTGCCACGAAACGATACAAGAAGAAACTAATGAAAGTTTAGTTGTATCTGTAGTAGAAACTGAAAACGAAGAAGAGTTTGCTATTAGGTTTCATCTTAATTATCACGAAGAATTAAGTCCACTTGTAGGATTATGTGTTGACGAAATGAATAAAACACCACAAGCAAGAGAATTTTTTTTAAAGGTCGTAGACCAATATTATGAGCAATTTTAATTTTAACTAAACTAAGAAAAGGATGAGAGATTTATCTTTAAAAGGCGAGATTACAAAAATCGCTAAACTAGAAACTGGAACGTCTAAGGCGGGAAAGGAATGGAAAAAGTTAGGGTTTGTTATCACTACAGAAGGTGATTACCCTAAAGATGTATACTTCACAGTATTTGGTGAGGAAAAAACGTCAAATTTTATGACTTACAACAGGGTTGGTCAAATTGTAGAGGTATTTTTTAATATCAATGCAAGAGAATTTAACAACAAATGGTACACCGATTTAGGTGCTTGGAAAGTTGTTAGTGAAAAGATTACCGAATCCACTACACCAGTAACTGAAACTACTAATAATGAATTTCATAAAGTAGAAGATTTACCATTTTAATTAATAAAGGCGTGAGTGACTAGCAGTTAAACTCTTATAATCATAGCTACTGCTTGTAAGACTTCAGTACAAAACCTATGAGCCTTAAGATTAGGGAGGTAAAAAAGATTTGGTCGTCTGACCTCCCTAATTTATTTAAATTTAAAATTATGCCAAAAAGATTTACAGATACAGAAAAATGGAGTGAGGACTGGTTTTTAGAACTATCCAATGCTCACAAATTGTTTTGGATTTACATTTGTGATAATTGTAATCACGGAGGTATATTCAAATTAAACAGAAAAATGTTTGAGTTCTTAATAGGACAAGAAATAAACCCACAAGATTTTCTATCAAAAGTTAACCAAGATAAAGAAAGGGTTAAGGTAATTGATAAAGGAAAGTGGTTTATAATTAATTTTGTTAAATTTCAATATGGTGAGGAATTAAATCCTGACAGTAGAATACACGCATCAGTTATTAAAATATTAAAAGAAAATAAAATTAATTACAAAAAAGCAAAAAATAGTAGTGGCAAAAGTCGGGGGGCTAAGATAACACTACCGAAATCCACATCTGAAGTAGCTGAATATTTCCAAGAGAAAGGTAGCACAAAGAAGGAAGCTGAAAACTTTTTTTACTTTTATGAATCTAAAGGTTGGAAAGTTGGAAACAATCCTATGAAAAATTGGAAAATGGCTGCTTCAGGTTGGATTTCAAGAAACAATAAAAACAAGCCTGACTCAAGTTATTTAAGTAGTCAATTAGACGCTATGAAGAGTTAGGATATGGCTTTATATAGAGTTACATCAAAACAAGAGGTAACTGATTATTGTAAAAATATTTACTCTAATGGTTACAGCAAAGGGGTTACTACTGGTATTAAAACCTTAGACCCTCACTATACTTTCCGTAAAGGTGAGTTAACTATAATGACTGGTTTTGCTAATATAGGAAAAACCACTACACAATTATTTCTTATGATAATGGCTTCTAAACTTTACGATTGGAAGTGGTTAATGTATTGTCCTGAAAATGAACCTATAGGTGATTTGATGATAGATATAGCTGAAATGTATTGTGGTAAGACAGCAGATAAAGAGTTTAGCGATAGGGTAAATCAAGATGAATACTTACAAGCTATTGATTGGGCTTACAATCACTTTACTGTGCTTACATTTGATGAAACACCTACTGTCGATGAAGTGTTAGAGTCTTTTAATGATTTTATGCAAATAGAAAAATTTGATGGAATATCAATAGACCCTCTTAACGATTTAAAAGCTCCACATAAAGTAAGTAAGTATGATTATTATTATGATGCCTTAAGTAACGTAAGAAGATTTATAAAGCGTCACAATGTAATGTTTTACTTAGTGGTCCATCCAGGAACAGCAGCTAATAGAAGAAGGAACGAAGATGGTACTAGACCTGCCCCTAATATGAGTGATGTAGAGTTTGGTGCTATGTTTGGAAATAGAGCAGATAATTTTCTTGTATTTCATCGTAACCCTCAAAGTGATAAGTGGAATGTTACTGAGATACACGCACAAAAGATTAAGTTTCAAAAGTTAGTCGGTGTACCTACACCTGAGCTTTCACCTGTTTGTTTGTTTTATTCTTATAGTTTGCGTAGGTTTAGATACCTTAATCAGAATGGAAGCTTAGTAGACCCAATACAAGAAACAATAACTAAAACACCAACCAATAAATTCTTTTAATTATGCCTGACCAAATTACAATGAAAGCAATTAATTTATTGCGAGATGCCGACCCGAATTTAGACGAGATGAATAGTCTTGATAAGTTTATAGCACATCAAAACGAGGTGCTAAAAATGTATAAGCAATTCGAGGGACACCCTCAAGCTGAGAAGTTAAAGCCTAGATTAAAAGTGTTTGAGGAAAGTGCGTTAGCATTTACTTGGGTACATACGCAAATGATGGCTTATAAGAGAGAAAAACTTTTAGCTAATGCCAATGAAATGGAAATGGCTAATGCTGTTATAGAACTCAAGCAAGAGTTAGATGTATTAACTAAATTAAATAAAAGTGACTGAAAAAGAACTAGACTTGTTAGACCGATTCGCTAGTAAGTATAAAATTAAGTGCGTACCATCTCATAGAAAATATGATTTTTGGGATTTTACTTACGAATGGGATGCAAGAAAGTTCTACTGTGAAATGAAACAAAGAAACTTTACGTTAGAGACAGCTAAGAATAAGTACCCTGAAGGATTAATCTTAGAAATGCACAAGTACGAAAGAATATTGAGAAAAACTAAAAATGAAAAAGCTGCTCAAGGTTTATATATTAACTTCTTTGATTGTGATTCTGTGTTAGTATTTAATTTAAACAAAACAAGGATAAATAACTGGACTTGGAGGACAATGCCTGAATCTACTGACTTTGGTAGAAAAAGTTATGTTTATAAATATATTACATTTTTAGACTATGATAAAGGAAAAGTTTTGTATATTTGAGAGTTCTTACGATTTTTGCATAATTTGGTAAGTTTTTTTGGTTAGAAAAGGGTGTCACTTTGTAGGCATCCTTTTTTTTGTTATATTAGCGAAACTGAAAACTTAATAATTATGAGTAGTATAGAAGAACAAGTTTGTTTCAAGATTTTAAAGCGTTCCGAGCAAGGTAAAAAGAAGTATGGTACTACAATGGAACGAAACGATTTAACTAAATTAGAGTGGCTTAAACACGCCCAGGAAGAGGCGATGGATTTAGCTGTGTATTTACAGAAGTTAATCGAGCTTGAGGAAAGTAAGCCATTTAAGTACGAGTGGAATATGACTAAGCCTAGTGGTGATTACAATAGGAAAATGCTTGACTTTGAAATAGAAAGCTTAGGAAAAGAAAAAGAGGACAATTAGTCCTCTCCTTGTTCTTCTTCAGTTAAATCCACTATCCAACTTTCAAAGATTTCTTTTGCTATCTCTTGGGGTGTTTTTTCGTCTCTCTTATCCATTCGTCAGGTACATATTTATTAGCCCATTTTATATTATTCTTGTCGCACCATTGGGCATAAGTGGTTCGACTACCCTTGTTTAATTTATTGTTAGGTCTCATAAATACCATTCGTATATCTAAGTCAGGATATTGCTTTATTACTAATAACATTTTTTTCCTATCTTTTGCTGTAAACCGCCCTTTTAATTCAATAACGATTCCGTTTGACAATATAATATCAGGTATATATTTTCGTTGTTCTGTAATTTGATAATAAAGATTAATTGTTTCATAATCAAAATTAACCTTAGATTTTCTTAACTTAGAACAAACATCCTCTTCGTATTTACTTCTATATCTATTCTTGTCTATTTTCATAATACGTTTTTCTATTGTGACATTGGTGACAGAGACCTTGTAAATTGTTTTCATTGTTAGTACCCCCCTTTTTTAAAGGTATAATATGGTCTACTACATCAGCAGGTTTTACCACATCATTATCTAAACAATGTACACAAAGAGGGTTTTTATCTAAAACTATACGCCTTAGCTTTCTCCAGGCTGTGCTTCTATAAAAAGATGTATCACCACCCCAAGACTTATTTTTTTCAGCCTTAGAACGCCTATCTCTGCCTTTAGGAAGCCAAGGCACTATTTAGATTTTGATGAACCACCAAAAAAGAAATCTATAATGGTGTTTACTTTACTTGACATAGCACCGAATACTGTGCTAATAAAACCTATTTCGTAATCTGAAAGCTCAAGAGTATTTATTATAAAACACTTAAACATAAAATAAGATATAAGAAAATAAGCACAAGTAAATATGATAGCCAATATCTTTTGTATAAAACTATCATCCATAAACATTGTTCTAGCACTATCTCTATCCTTAACCTCAAGAGCAAACATATCTTTTTCGTGGTCTTGAATAATCTTCTCAAATTCATTTTTAAGCTTGAGTTTTTCTTCTTTAGTAGTTACAACTTCATCTATAATATCAGATGCCTGTCCTACTAAATTTTTAATAATATTCTTTATCATAATGTAATTATATCAGGTGCGTGTCTATATTTAGTATCTCCATCATCATCTTTATAAGCTTCTAAAATTTCCCTTCTATTATTATCTTTTTTAAGGGATATGTGAATCCAAGCAAAATCAAATTCATTTATCATTTGGTCAAATTCTACAGCGTTATCTATAACCCAGTCATAAATTTCTTTATTGCACATTTTACCATCTTTCCAAAATTGAATATCACAAGCTTGACCTTTACAATGTTGCGATTTAAGACTTCCGCCAATAGCACGATTGAGTTGCGGACTACGATAACCGCTAGTAACACGAATAGGACCAAGAGAGTTGCGCATAGGTTGTAAAATATTTGTAACAACCCTTTGCATATTTTCCAAGTGGTATTTAGTCGGTTCATTTTTTATATCTAACCTTTTAGCTGTGTTACTTCGAGTAAGCTCTGATAACACAAAGTTCTTACTTAACCTCATTTATATATACTTTTCTAGTTAATACTCCATCAGTAGCCAAATAAAATCCTCGTGTTGGCTTTACCTCTCTACCTAATAAGTCAAAATATTTTGTAGGTAAAAATGGTTTGTTGTCTATTTCATCGTTAACAGATAAATCAGCACAACCTACATCTACATACTGCGATGTAAAATTTTGAGGATAAGTACCAATAGAATCTATCCAATCTACATCAGATAAAAAACCATACTCTACTAAGTTTATACTAAGATAAGCTCCGTTCCAACCATCGCCATAACTATCCTCCATAAATATAATATAATGTGGAGGCAATATGGCTGCTCCTAAATATGGTGAACCTCCTGAAGTAATTATATCACCATCACAGTCCATAATTTCCCAAGAAATTTCATCAGGATAATCACCTGCTGTACACTCTATAAATACTGGTTGTTGTTGTGCATTTACGCTACTAACGCCTATTATAAACATAAACAATAATACTATGCAAAGTATTAAAGTTTGTATTTCTGTCGGTTGTCTTTTCATTATTATTGGAATTTATTAAAAGTTATTTCGTTTATTACTGATTGAACATCTTTTTTAGTCGCCTGAAGTTGCATCATTATATTAGGGGTGAATCTACTTTGCTCTGTTCCATTATCAAATATAATAATAGTTGGAATAGCAGAAACATTATATTTTTTTTGAACAGAAGAGTTTTTAACAATACAAAGTTTATAACTATTACAATCTTTTAATTTACCTAAAAAATCTACTTCATTAGATTTATTCCATTCTGCCCAAAACTCTACTACTGAAATTCCTTTAGCTATTTTAGAATTAAAATCAGAAGAACCTACAAAATCTTGTGCAAAGGTAGTTAAAGGTAGTAGTAATATAAATATTAGCTTATTCATATAGTTTTTGTTTGATTAGCTTTATATCTTCTTTTATTTCTACTACATCTTCTTGAGTAGACATAATTGTTTGTCGTATAAGTTGGTCCTTCATATCAAATTCCATACGAGTAACTTCAGGGTCAGGAGGAAGCGGTAATTGTTTAGCTTCTGTTATATCAGCTTGAAGCGTAAACCACATTCCAACTAAAGTAAATATTAAGACCCCTATACCTGCTAGAGTTTTTATGCTTAGTTTAAGCGTAGTATCTTCGTTTAACTCTTTCATTTTTTAAAAAATTATGTAATTTATTCCTGTTCTCATTTCATAGGATTTTATATCCCAATATTTAAGTTTTCTACCCTCTACAAATATACTAAAGTGTCTATTTAATTTACAACCAAAAATCAAACCTAAATCATATTCTGTTTTATCACCTTGGTATTGATAAGAGTAATCGCTTAAACCTTTATGTATAGGATAAATAGATGCCCAACTGTGTAGCCATAAGCTATTTTGATAGTAATAATAATCAGCACCTATAACGCAAGACAACTCTTGTTGCAATCCTAAAGCGTTTAGTTCTCTTCTATTATAAGAATTTACTGCGTTACCAAAATGATATTGATAAAACTCAGGGTCAGACTGTGCTATCATTTCACCCTCGTAATACCAATTTTGATTGTCGTCATCAGAATACCCAAAATCATTAGCTAATTGCCACCAATGTTTATTTTCAGGTATCGCAAACCAAGCCTGTATAGGTGAATAACCATACACAGGATGGGAACGATGAGCTACTCCTGCTGTAAGGTCTAAACCCCCTAAGCTTTTTCGTAACCTAACCTCGCCCAAAGTATATTTAAGGTCAATTAATCCATCGTTAACAAAAGCACCTTTTATGGTGAAATTATTAGATATGTACCTTACCTTGTATTCGTGTTGCTCAAACACCGCCCCTCTATTTCTTACAGAAGAGTATTCTAATAAATATTCTATTCCAGGAGCATTACTTATAGTAGCAAAATCGCTTACTTCATTTTCATTACCTGTATAGAATTGACCTTGTTTTACTTGATAATCAAACCTTGCTATTTTTCTTAGCCCTACGCTTACGTTTCGGTTTGGTTGACTTACCTGAGTCGTTTCCACAAGTTGACCCGACCCCGCAACACCATCTACAAGAAACGCTTGATTTTCTGCAAACGGAGCAGAGGTTGAAAAACTTGCATAAAAAGTTGAAAACTTTAGAAGTTGTGCATTTACAACATTTGTTGTTGTTATCCATAATAGTAATATGTATGTTATTTTTTTCATATTTAATTTAAAATAAAGGGAGTGAAAGTAGTCTATCGAAAAGGTAGCTAAAAAACAAACTACAATCAGACTCCCTTTTATACTTTTTCTAATGTTATTCTACCGCCCCAAATTTCATCAGACGTTGCAGTATATTCTACTCTTACAATATAATACCTTCTCTCATCTATAGTTTCTGCGCTAGAAAGAGTTAAAGTAGAATTTGTTGTTCCTCCTGATTGTATGCTAGTAATAGTATCAGTATTATAACTACCATATTCTAACACAAATGTTATATTAACATTACTATATACTATTAAATCTTTTATTTTATAACCTACAGGTAAATTAATAAAAGCCATAGTATCATCTGACCTACTATCATAAGCACTTGACACAACACTTCCACCTTTATCTCTTGAATATATGTTTACATTTGAATTAGATGATAGATTGAAGTCTGAAGGATTTAGATAATAGTATAAATATGAATTTGCATTATTCCAAAAAGTCCTAGAACCAATATTACTACCCTCAAATCTACCTGTAACACTTAAAGAATTTGATGTTTTATTATATGTAAAATCACTCTCAGCTCCAAATGAACCGCCATCATTAAATTGAACTTGGGTGTTTGAGCCTCCTGGACTCGTGCTACCACCACCGCCACCTGAAGATACTAATGTTGTTCTGCTCACTAATATCGTAGATGTTTCATCGTAAGTAAACGTAGGCGTAAATGCGTTAATATTTAAAGTTGTATCATTTTTTGTAGCTGATGAAGATAAAGTTATTTTTTCCCATTGTCTGTCAGGTGAACAAGATTGGATTAATAAGATAGATGCTGTATTTAAGTCGCTAGATACTCCTGTAACAGTTATACTTGTTGTACTTGTATCTAAAGGTGATAACACTTGATTTAATTTACAAGACTCATCTTCATCGTTTTGACTGTTCATTGAAGATGGTTGGGGTGGTATTGGTTTTAATTCTTCTCCTAGAGTATCTGTGTCAGGGTTTGTTACAACAGTTGGTATAGGTATAGATATTTTTTTACCTTTAAAAGTCCAACTAGCCATTTGAGGATTATAAGATAAAGTAGAAAAAGCGTATAATTCATCATAAATATAAAAACCTTCTTCATTTCTATAGTCTCTATTAAATCCTTCTGATATATTAAGTGGTTGAGACTCATATAAATTAGGAGGTTGATAAATTTGAGCTTCTAGTCTTTCGCCTGAAAACCAATTATAATTAAGTATTTCGTCTGTAATTAATTTATGTATTTTATATGTAGAACCTGTGTTATTTATTTGCCATAAATTAGATTGAACTATACTAGCCCCATTATCAACCCACAAAGTTCTAACACCAACAGCACTAGGACCATCCCCCCATTTTATAGTATTTATAACTAGCTCTTCAGGGTTTGTTGAATCCGAAGAATCTTCTGTAACGTAAGAGTCTGTAGTTGAACCTATGAATGGTTCTCCATCTTGATAAGGGGCTACTGTTATCGTGTTTGCACCTAAATAATTTACTGTTACAGCATAACCTTGCCAATTATCTGCTGAACTTATACTACCACTAGAATCTTCAATAGCAAACCAGTCCCCACTACTTAAAGATGAATCCCAGTTACCATCATAATCATTATAGAAATATACACCTTCAACCTCGGCTACAGGTACAGGGTCAGTATTTATTTCTACATCAAAAGTAAATGTTTGAGAAGTACCAGTTTCAGTACCAGGATTCATAAGAACCATTCCTGTTCTAAATTTCATAGCCGTTTGCGCACTCGTAGCTGAGTAATGCCAATCACCTAAATTACAAATCCCTGTGTTTTGAAAATTAAAAACACCATCATCATTGTTATTGCTACCTTTACCTCTCCACCATCTATAATTAGGGAAAACATTTCCATTGTCTTTAGCTAAAAACCAAAAAGGAACTACAACCCTAGCATAAAAGTTGTTAGCAGGAAGTGGTGTATTACATTGGGCATCTGCGGTAGAATCCCTAGAAATTGTAACTGAAAAACTTAGTTTAATTTTAAAACTTATCTCGTCACCATCTTCAAAATAACCTGATAAATTAGGACCATACGAACCCTGTCCGTAAGGAACCCAACCCATATTAGGCATTTGCCAAACAGGAAAATATGTTAGTGGATATATGTTTTGTGATTCATCTGATAAAGCGTTCCAAACTATTTTTATAGAAGTTAACTTTTGACCATAGGTTTTTTCTCTTAAATAGAAACCTGAACGAGCAGTTGACACAGTTCCACCAGTAGCATTTACACCACCTATTTCACCACTAATATCATTTATTGTCTTGGTTAGAGAAGAAGGTGACCCCACAGAGCCATTTAACTTGTATAAATGATATGAATTTGAAGATTCTTTAAGTCTACTAAATTGAGTGTACCAAAACTTACCCTCATATAACATAAACCTACATTGAAACAAGTCGCAAAGGTGTTTTAAAACGCTGTAATATGTTGATAGTTTAGCTTCACCATTAGCATCAACTTCATTAAAAACACTTTGATACATATATGTTTTTGCTGCAACTGAATCACTTAAAGAATGATTTGTTTCAAACCAATTAATTCTAGTAGCTAATATAGTATCAGTTGCAGAAAAATTATTACCAAAATCTAATTTATCTATTACTTTAAGTAAAAATTCTTTTAGACTTATTCTACTTTCAAACACATAACCATTTGAGTCTTTAAAAGTATAATTCTTGAGAAGTTCTATCCCATCAACAGCAGAAATCCTAAAGTCGTAAGGATAAGCTGTATCTTGAACAGACATAATTCTTTTATTGATAACCCCTGCCCAATATAACTCATAGTTTGAGCCATCAGGAGTGTAGTTGTTACCTGCTGTATAAGTGTCGTCTCGATATAATTTTACTGCAAATCTTGAAACACTATCTGAAGCAGCAATATCAGTAGGTAAGGCTCTTAGTGTTGCATCAGTTATATTCATCACAAAAGTCAAAGTAGAACTTTTTATTAACTGATAAGTTTCTTTACCTCCATTGTAAGATAAATCAAAACCATTTCCCCTTAAAGTAAATTCAGTAGACGAACCTGAAAAGCTAGAATCGTGTATCTCTACTTTAAATAATTCTCTACGAATATTTGAAATCTCCGCATAAAATCTTAAAGCCATATTTTTTTATTAAAATGGAGTAGTAACAAAGTTACCTCCGATTAAACTTGCACCCTTTTGACTTGCTGCCTCTTGCCCTCTTATTGCAGCTAACTGTATACCTTCTGATGATAAAACACCACTTACTGTTACATTTACGTTTTGATTACCCATTATAGATTGTAGCTTATCTAAAGGTGCTATTACTTCGGGGTTACTTCTTGCTCCTGCATATTCACCCATCATACCCATAGTTGGACCGCTTACAACACCACCTTCTGCGAATTTAGGAATTGGTTGAGCCGCTATTGTTCCTATTTGTGCTGCAACTAAACCTGCAATCATAGGTGCGGCTGCAATAGCTCCGATACCAGTTTGACCCGCCACTTTAGTTATAGCTTGTGCGCCATTAATTGTAGCTGCTATAATAGCTGCTACTTTATCTGCTATTGCTTGTTTACGTTGTATTTTAGCTCTCTCTTTATTTGTTTTTTCTTCTAGTGCTTTTACGTCAGCAGCATTTTTTTCATCTAAAGCTCTTTTTGCTTCTGCTTTTTGTTCTTCACTCATCATAGAGTTTTCTATGTTTGCTAACTCTTGTTCGTAAGGAATCATTATAGCTTCCATTTGCTCTTTATGTCTGTTTTCTAAAGCTATGCTTTGATTCTCCATCATTTGACCAAATATATCTCCAACCATATTTATACCATCTCCCCATTTATCAAAAAATGCAGTTACTTTATTTGACATACCATTAACTGCTGAATTTACTTTATCAGCAAATGACATTACTTTATCTTCAGCTTTGTCTAAATCTTCTAATTCAAAAATACTAGGGTCTAGTATAAATTCGAATGGCTCAATTTCTACTTTTTCTACATCAGTTTTAAATAAATCAGTAAGAGATGATAAGTCAAAACCTAAAACATCACTTATTACACCTTTCATAGTGTCACCAAAACTCATCCACTCTGCAGAAGGTGGTGCTGTTAATCCCTCATCAATAGATTTACCTAATACGTCAATAGCAATAGCACTAGCTTGAAGTTTTGTGCCTAACCCTGGACCAAGAGCTTTACCTATAGCACTCATTAGACCTGTAACTAAATTTCTTACAGGTTTAGCAGATTTAGCAACAGTCACAATAAAAGAAGTCCAATTTTCAGACAAGTAAATAATCCCTGCTGCTAATGCTGTGCTTAAAGCCAATACAGCTCCCATTGGATTAAACAATAAAGAAAAACCACCCATAGCAACTTTTTTAAGGGCTAATCCTAAATTACCAACAACACCCACCAAAGCCCCTACTGCTATTAATACTGGTCCTATTGCAGCTGCCATAGCCGCAAATTTAATTATAGACCTTTTAGTACCATCATCTAAAGCGGTAAATTTATTTGCTATTTGAGTTAATTTTTGAATTAAAGGAGTTATATATTCAGCTATTAAACCTCCCATTTCAATTTGAAGGCTCTCAAAAGCAGAGTTCATTTTTAATATTTTGCCCTGGGTTGTACTACCCATAGCTTCAGCCATCTCATCTAACCTAGTAGTATTAGTTTTATACTCATTCGTTAGTTCAGCTATTTTGTCTTTGTTTTGAGATAATATAAGTAACTGGTTAGCACCTGTTTTACCAACCATTCTTTGAGCTTGATTTAGGGTAAGTGTACCATTAGATAATCGTTCTAATGTTTCACCAAAAGGTACACCTTGCTCATTTAACTCCATAAAAGCTTTACGAAGTCCTGTACCTGCTTTACTTGCCTTAATACCATTATCCATTAAGACACCCATCATAGCAGATAACTCTTCTATATCAACACCTACTGCCTTAGCTGAAGCTCCTGCGTGACCAAAAGCTGTACTAAATGTACTAAGTTGAATTGAAGAGTTTGCGGCTGCGGATGCTAAAGTATTGGCTACACTAGAAGCCTCATCTGAGGCTAATCCAAAGGCATTTATTGAAGATGCTACTGTGTCGGCTGCTAAAGATAAATCTTCTCCTGTTGCTAAAGCTAAGTCTAATATGGACTTCTCCATATTTTTAATTTGAGTAGGGTCAAAACCTTTACGACCCAAAACTAATTGTAATTCAGCGACCTGTGAAGCAGTAAATTGAGTAGTTGCACCTAATCGTTTTGCCTCTTCTGTAAGCATTTTAAACTCTTCAGCACTAGCTCCAGTAACAGTATTAACCTTCATCATAGCGTTCTCAAATTGAGAGAAAGTGCTAAATGCTTGTTTTCCTAAAGCAACTAAAGGTGCTGTTACCCCAAAACTTAGGATAGACCCCATTCTTGCTGCATTTGACGCAAAACTCGCTATAGATTTGTTTGCCTTACCAAGACTTGCCTCTAAGCCCTTGATGTTAGCAGCTACAATTATTGATATAGTTTTAATTCCACCCATTACTTAGTAACATTATTTACGTTCATATCGTTCTAATATCTTCTTTAACTCTTCAGAACTAGGTCTAAGAACTTTTTTAGCTTTTTTCTTTTTTCTTTTTTTATCCCAAGGGAAAGGCATTATTTCTTCAGGCTTAACTTTTTTCTTAGAATGTGGAAGAAAAGTTGCGTGAACAATCATTCTAGTTTGTTCCCAAGAATTTTGAGATGATTGCTCTATTTTGTTGTAGTAACCTACAAGTTTATTGTTAAAAGAACGAGGGGTTAAGTCATATAATTCTACATAACTTAACTCCATCATTCCTAAACCTATTTCTTCAAGCTTATCCCAATCAAATTCCTCTTCTTCGTCTTTTTCATAATCCCCTTCCCAAGTTACTTTCCCTTTTTTTGGGGTTGGTCTAATTGGAAAGCTTCAAAGATTTCATTTATTTTACCAAACTCTTCATTATCTAACCACTCTTCAATATCACTAACTTTGTGTTTAAACTCAGAGCCATTTTTTTTAGCTCCATATTTTAAACCATAATAAGCTATAATACCAATGTGGTCCATTTCTGTCCCTAATAAATCCATTTGGTTTAACTTTAAGTTACATTCTCTACAAATATCTTTTAAAGCTAAATAACTAAATCTAATTGGTCTTTTTTGACCACCTATTTCTACCTTTGTCATTTTTATTTATATTAATTAATTACTATTTTTAATTATCCTATTGGTGAAACCTCTTTAATAGATATATCACTAATCCAAACATCAGTAGCTCCTGACGACCTTTTTATTTCTAAATTAGAATCTTGTGGTAATAATTCTATTTTATGTGTACCAGGCTCATTAGGTATTTTATAGTCAGTTGAACCAACACCTTTAAATATAGCTATATTTCCAACTGCTGTGTGAGTAGCGTCAGGCGGTATAGTATAAACCATTATATATTTATATCTAGTAGGTTCTGAAACAGTATTTACATTAGGAAAAAGATTAGTTTTTTTCACACTCGTATTTGCACCTGAAGTTATAATTTTAGCATAACCATTTTCTACTACCGAAGTACCTCCTGAACCAGGAAAAGTCCAATAGCTAGGGTCGTTAAAATTAGTGTCACCCACTAATTCAGGACCAAGACCATCTTTATAAATTTGTCCCGTACTTGTAAATGAAGTTGAGAAAGTAGCATTTTCTTCTACTCCTGCATCAAGAGATACACTCGAAGTTAAAAATTTACCCGAATAACAACTAACCTCAGTTGGGTTTTCATATTCAGTAGCGGCATTACCAATTTCTAATTGTACGCTACTAAATCTTATAGCTTCATTCGAAAGAGTCAAAGGGTTGGCAGTTGGAAAAACAACTAACCTTACAGTTCTATCTGCGTCTGCATCTGTAGGGTCAATATCTAATACAAAGTTGCTTGACACTCTAGTCCAAGTAGTATTACTCATTGAACTAATAGTCCAATATTGACCAAATGATGCTATTGTTCCATCTCCTGATAATTTTTTTGCCGTATCACCATTATCAGGGTGACTTAAAACTCTATCTGTATTACCTGATGGGTCTACAAGTATAACATACCAAGTAGCAGCTAAATTTGTGGTTACGCCTTTAATATAAAAACTAAAAGTAAACTCGTTTCCGTAAGTTTTTAATTCAGTAGCTCCGATTTGATACCTAATTCCATCAAAATTACTTGTTGCCGTTACTTGTGCTGCTGTTTGTTGTGGTGGTGACTGCCAATTATAATAGTTTATACTAACTGTTGCGTCACTTTCCGCATAAAAGCCATATTCATTACCCCAAACATTTTCTGTTCTAACAATATTTTTAATTCTGTCAGAATATTTTAATATTACAGATTCTCTTGATTCTAAATCATCTATAAAAGCCTTTACGTTTACATTCTTGCTTAAATCAATTAAAGCGTCTGTGCTTATTTCTGATGATTGTAAACCACTTAAAGATTCAGACCAACCAAGCGAATCCTTAGTTGTCACATCTCTTAAATCTCTATTAACAGTAATAGATGCTGAAGTGCTATGAGCTATTGGTTCGTAAAAAAGACTTTGACCTGGTTGAGTTACCTCTACAAGAAAAGCATCATCTTTCATAGTAGCCGTACCATTAGTAAAAAATATTGTTGGCACTTTTTCTGACGTACTATTTTGATAGTCTGTGTAGGTATAGTCTCCGTCAGTTTGCCCTCCAACACCCACTACAGTATAACCCAAACTTCCTACTAACTGACTAGAAATTTGACCAAGGATATATGCAGCCGTATTAGTACCACAATCAATAGTTAGATTATTTTGTATATCCCCATTTGAATTAACGACATTATTAATTTTGACATTACCTGTCGTACCACCTTCAGCATAAATTACAGGGTCAGTTGTTAAAACTCTAATCCTAGTAATTTGTTTTTGAGCAGGAGTAGTGTACTTGTAAACCAATAAATCCGATGCGTTTTTAATTGCCATAATCTTAGGATTTAAAGGTTAATATTAATTTTCTGTTAGTGTTCCTGTACCTGTTATAGTAAGTGAATAAGTTGCGTTTTCTTCAACACCTGCGTCAATAGATAAAGAAGTTATAATTCCTTGTCCGTACCAGTATTTATCCTTGTTACCAAAAGCTACTTCTACAGCAACACCTGCTTTCCATACGTCATATATTGTTCCGTATACTTTTACAGTTTCTGTTTCTGTTGTGTTCTTTTCCCAAGGGTCGTTTTCAGTTGAAGGGTCAGAACCTAAATCTACAAAAGCGTCACCACTTATTTCCCAAGATTTAAGACCTCCTAAATTTTCTTGCCAACCAAGGCTTGATTTTGTTGTAGAATCTCTAAGGTCCATATTGATACTTAAAGAAGCTGAAGTTGCAAAACCAACAGTATCACCTGCTGATTTACCATCTACTCTAATCGCTACATTTGTTGCGTTTTGAATTGCCATTTTTATTTAATTTTTAATTATTAGACAGTTAAAATTTATGTTTTTGTAGAATTTCTCAGAAGTCTTAAAATAGCCATCGTCTAAGTCAAGAAATCTAAATTTTGCTGTATAACTTACACCATCTTCAGTATAAGTGACAGCGTACAAGTCTAAGGCTTCTACAGCAGCCTTGGCTTGATTGTATGTTGTATTATAGTCATCTGCAAAACAAGCGATTCGTATTGATACATCGCAAGAATCGAGAGAATTTGATTTAGATAAAAAATTTGTTACACCAGTTATTTCATATATAGAGCAAGGAAAAGCGGTTTTTTGTGGTATAATAACAGGATAAACCTTATTATTACCATTAGCTGATGTAAATGCTGCTGTCGCTTGTAATCTTGTTACTATTTCTTTTCCTATTACTGCAAACATATCTTACTTAAAACCTGCTTGTTTAATCATTTTTTCTACTAACTTATCTAAATCGCTTTCTGCTTGTAAATAAATTTTAGTCTCCATTCTTGTAGCCGTCTGTTTAAATACATCAGGTCTAGCCTCTTGTATCGCATTACCTTTTATTTGCATCGCAGCTAAATTATAGCTATCCTTTCCTTTTACTGTTATAGGCGTTGTTCTTCTCTTAATTGGACCAACAAGTAATCCTGGTTCTTTTGATTTTGTTGTTATTATACCTATAGTTTTCCAAGTAGGTGTTCTTCCACTTTTCATACCACTATAAGTATTAAATTCTTTTCTATAAGCATTTTGAATACCTCTAGCTAACATATTAGCAGCAGGTCTAAGTGCTTTATTTATGGCTGTACGAGATTGTTTTGCTGTTAAACCTAGTTTTTTAAGACTTTGCTGAACATCTTGTACTCCCATTACTCGTATTCCTCTTTCTGCCGCCATATTAAGATAAAGAATCGTTTATATCAATTTTAGTAAAAAACTCTATATATTCTCTTCTAGGGTCTATTATATAGCTTAAAATATCGTATTTTTCACTTGTATTAGTGTCAACTAATATCCAAGTAGGTTCTATGTATTGTTTTATATTTTCATCAAACCTAATTTGCACAAAAAACTTTCCGTAAGATTGTAATTGGTCTCCTTCAAATTTTTCATTTATATCTCGTAAAGATGTAACACTTTTTTTAGCCCATACAGTATATTGTGTAACGTAACTTGTAGCGGGTGTCTCGCCAAAACCATTTTGGCTACCACTAGGTTTTTTAAGGTGAAATCTAATATTAAAGTCACCTGCCTTTATTTGAGAAATAAAAGCCATATTTTACAAATAACATTTATAAGGTTGCAATAATATTTCAGAAGCCATTGGAAAAGCTCTTTTTCTATCTTCTCTAAAATAATACATATCACTTGCAATTAACTTAATTGCTTGTTTAATAGCATCAGGAATATCACTTGCCGCATCTCCAATACCAGTTTGAAATTGGAAATAGTAAATTTGTTCATTCTCACCATCTAAGTTATTTGTATCAATAGCTGTTGATGGCGTATTATGTAATTTAACAATGTTTGGATTTGAATTAGTATTACAAAACCAATTTGATATATGACTATATGTATAACTTGTACCTTCTGATGCTAAAAAATATAAACCATCTTTATTATCTCCATTAAAATTAAACTTACAATCAGGATAATATAAACTAAATTTAGATGGTAAGTCGTTAAACCAAAGTTTGTACTTAGCTGTAATAAAGTGTCTGTTACAATAGTTTTCAGCCATTTGAGTCGCAGCACTTATATATGTAGCCAACAATGTGTCCTCATCAGAAGTATCAATTCTAAGTTGAGACTTTAACTCAGCAGTTGTTACGACTTGAGTAGTTGCAGCTTCTACTAGCTCTAAATTACCATATCTGTTTTGACTTGGGTTTAGATACTCGTAGTTGTTAAAGTTATATATATTATCTAAGTACGACATATTTGACTTAATAAAGAAAAGGGAAAGGGGATTAACCCTTTCTCCTTTCTAATTAATTATAGTTGTTATTATGCACCTGCTACACATTTAACAGCAGCTTCTTTTCCTGAAGTTTGAGCAATCAAACCATCAAGTAAAGTAGACATAACTAAACGAGTTCCACCTAATAAAGACTGAGAGTAAGGGTCTACCAACATATCAAGACCACCAAACATAGCAAGGTGAACTTTCTCCATATCTAACATTAAAGCTCTTGCTCTAGTGTCGTTTGCACCATTACCTACATTTGCAGATATAGCGTAAGGAATGTTAAGAACAGTTCTGTCAACTAAGTTCATTGAAGCAGCAAAGAAAGCTGAACCATCTTTAGCAGCAATTTGAGCAGCTAAGTCAGCATAAGCATCACCATTCATTAATAATTTAACAGAAGGTTTGTTTACATCATTACCTTGAGTAATCATTTTGTTGTACATCTCTTGGATTCGAGCTAAAGCTAAAGAATCAGTCCAAGTTGCTGTAGCACCAACACCATCTAAGAAAATAGATGTAGGACCTGTAAGGTCTGTTTGACTTAACAAGTTTTTCTCAAATTGAGCCATAATTGCACTTGCAAAGTTTCTTCGGAAAGCAGCTTCAACAGAAGCGTTTTGAACTATAGCAGCGTTAGAAACATTAGTTGCAGCAACAATAACAGAAGGGTTTAATTGACCGCCTTCAATAGTACCTGCTTCAGTTTGAGCTGTATTTCCATTTTCAGCAAGGAATCCTGCTGTAACACCTGCTACAATAGGAATTTTTTGTGAAGCAGAAACACCTGTGTAAAAATTAGCTCCGTGACCAACTAATACAGAAGCAGCAAACATATCATCTACAAAAGATTTAACCTCTACTGGTTGAGAGTTAGCAGTCAAAGCAGTTGCAGCAGCACGAGATTCTAAAGCTGCATAAGGAATCGCTACACCTTTAAAGTCTTGGTTAGGGTTTTGACTTCTAGCTTCCTGGTCCATTTCTTTAATCAATCCTTCAACACGACCTGATTTTGCAGCGTTAAAAGCGTCTACAAAAGAGAAGCTTCTTACTTCTTTAGAATCAGCTATATTTTGTGTTCCGTGAGAAACTGGAATAGAAGCAGCTTCAGCGTTTAATTTTTCTTGACGTTCAACTACCTCAATCTCTTTAGCTAGTTTGTCAATATTTTCCATCATACCATCGTATGAAGTTTGCTCGTCAGCAGTAAAGTCACGAGACTCATCTTTTGCCAAGTTTAATAGAGTGTTTGCTTTTTCAATCACAACAGCTCTTTCTTGACGAATTTCAATCGAATTTTTCATATTCGTTTTTTTAATTTTAATTCGTTACTTAATAAATTTAATTTTGAATCATCAAATGATTCCTCAACCTTTTGCTCCACTTCTTCCACTTGAGGTGTTTCTTCTACAGTAGCTTCTGTTTCAAAAGCTTCTTTAGAACGAAGTGCAACGTCAGTATTAGCGTAAGCACCAACACCAACTATAGAAACATCAACAAGCCGACCAATTTTTTTAATTTCTCTGCGTGTTATATCCCCGTCTTTACTCCAATCATCTTCTTCTACTGTAAAAGCAAATGAAGATTCATAAAGTAAGCCTCGTTTCATTAATTCTGCTACATCATTACCAGTTGTTGTATTAGGTAAAGTAGCATCGTATCGTAACCCTTTTTCATCAACCGATAATTGTAAAGTTCCTCCGATATTTCTATCTAAGATTAAATTAGGGTCGTGATTAAAAGTTAAAATTACATTATCGTCTAAACGACCATCAAAAGCATCAGGAGATATAGTTTCTCTAAAACCTAAATCTCTGCTATCTGTGTCGAATAAAGCAGCATATCCACTAACTCTTTTCTCGTCTTTATCTTCGTCTTTTGTGACTTGATATTCTGCTCTGTATAGCCTTATTTCTTTATTTTCCATAATATAACTATTTTTTTCTTCTTGTCTAGCTATTTCTTTAACCTTCTTTTTTGACCAACTAAATCCTGCGTTCCCGCCCCATAATGCCCAAGCTATTCTCCAAGCAGTTGGACCACCATCATTTTCTTTAGCAGAATAGTGTTTAGCCTTATTATTTTCGTGTCGGCTAAAAAAACTAAACATTCTTTTTATGCTTGATATACTTAAATCACCATTAATTATATCTCTAGCACGAGAAACTCCAGTTTGAGTTCCGCCTCTACCATACTCTTTCCTCCACTCTAAACCTTTACGAGCTTCCTTTTTCATCCCACTTGTAGGGGTAGTATTTATATCTTTTAGTGCCACTTAGTAAATTCCTACTATATCTCTTGCAGTAGTTCCTGTTCTAAATATTTTATCAACGTATACACCTTTAAGAAAAGTACCACTTGGAATGTTTTTTAAAACAACTGTACTTCCACCTGATAGAGTTACTTTGATATTACCACCTGTACCTATAAATAATTGAGCATTTACATCAGGCAAATTACTTGTGTCATCTGCTGTAATTTCTTCTGCAAAATGACCTTTACCTTTTAACTGGTCTAATCTTCGTCTTTGTTTTTCTGTTGCGTCTAATCCCATTTTATTCTATATCTTTTCTTGTTGTTCCTTCGCCTAAACTATCTAAAGGCATCATATTACTTTGCATATAAACATTTTCGCTTGGTCCACCCATTGCGTTCATATCTTCAAAAGACCTAACTTCATCAGGTGAAATAACACCAATATTTACAAGTGTTCTATAATAGTCTGCTCTCGACTTAGAGTCACCTCTTAAAAGAGCAGTTAAGTTGAATTTAAAATATTGTGAACCTTTCTTATTAAAAGGAATCAACTTTTGATTAAGTGCCATCTCAATACGCTTAATCCAAGGAGTGATAGTGTGTACCACAAAATCTATTTGCTGTGCTTCTATGTTAGAGTATGTAGCGTTAGATAAATCGTTTACTAAGTGATTTGGTACTCTAAAAATTCTACAAATATCACTAATTTGATATTGTCTAGTTTCTAAAAATTGTGCTTGATTGTTAGGAATTTGTCGTGGAGAGAAGTCCATTCCTTCTTCTAGTATTGCAGTTTTACCTGCATTAACTGACCCACTATAAGTTTGATTCCAACTAGCTCGTAATCTCTTAGCAGTCTCAGGCTTTAATGTACCTGGATGTTTAAGAATACCACCAACGGATGCTCCGTTCTTAAAGAAAGAACCTGCAAATTGTTCAATAGATAAAGATATACCTAAAGACTCTGCTGCACTCTGTATTGGTGCTTTACCGATAATACCATCACAAGACAATCCTTTTATATGAATCATATTTTCAGAAGTGACTTTACCTGTAATAGGATAAGGTATTGTTTCGTTTTGGTCTATTTCATAATAAACTTCTCTACCATCAGGTGATACATAGACACTTACATCATCGCATTGGATAGGGATTATTTGAGTAGGTAGACCTCCATTATTTCTTTCTATATAAGCATAGAAATTTCCATCAAGGCAAAGGTCTACTAAGACTCTTTCAAAAAAACTAAAAGAGTTGTAGAGAGTTGAAGGTTGCTCTCCTACTAAATGGTGAAGTGGATTATCAGATAGTATATATCTTTTATTATCTGCATCTTTTTCGTATAACGAGATAGGTAGAGAAGCTATTGTTTCAGAAATTACTTTAACGCAGCTCCAAACTGTCGATAGTTGTAGAGAACGTTCTTTTGAAATTGGTTGGTTAGATGAGTTGCCCATTATTGTAGCGTTCCCATACAAACTCGTATTGTAAAACCTTTCCTCTTGGTTAGGTTTAACTTGTTGTTTTCTTCTGAAAAAATCTAATATTGTTGCCAAATCCCTTGTGGTTTTAATATACCTTATCCATATAGATATATATAAAATGTGGTTTTGTGAACCTTTTATTTATACTTTTTTTTAAGATAACCTGTAATTCCTTTTATATACTTGTAAATTTGCCTTGTAGATACATTCATAGTTTTAGCTATTTCAACAACTTTAAGGTTGTAAACGTATCTTAACTCAACTATTTTTTTTTCTTTTTTAGTAAGCAAGTGTTGTATATCAATCCAAATTTTATCAGCTAAAGGATTGTACTCTTTATCATCTAAATCTATAAATGGTATTTGTTGTCTGTATTTTTTGTGAAATGGTGAAGTGCTAGAAAATACTTGATTAGTAATTATTCTAGCTATGTAAAATTTAAAGTGACCTTGCTCATAAATAGTCTGTATTGACTCATTGTTTTGTTTAAGTAGAATTAAACAAACTTCTTGAACTAAATCATCAACAAGGTAAAGGTTTTTATTGCTTCTAAGAACATTAGTACAAATCTCTCTGATAGAATTGTACTCTTTCTCTATTATCTCATTCTTAGATAAAAAATATTTCTTTGTCATCGTAAGTTGAGCCACCTTTATTCTTGTTTTCCATAGCTTCAGATAGTGCCATAAGACAAGCTACAACACCATCTATCTTTTCGTTACTTTTTGCTTTATTTGGTTTTACGTTTCCTGCGGGGTCTAAAGTAAGGACCACATTACTCATCATCCACCTAAGAACTGGGTCGCCCCCGTGACGAATCTTACCGCTAAGTATTAATGTTTCAAATTCTTTAGTTGCAGGTGACATAGTTTTAAATCCTTGACCCACAGGTATCATAGGACACCCCTCTTCTGTTAAATCTATTACAATTTGTGACGAGTTCCACCTGTCATAAGCCACTATTTGAACGTCATAAATCTCACTTAAATCCCTAATTTTTTGTTTTATGTAGTTGTAATCACAAACATCTCCAGGAGTATAAGTGACATACCCCTCTCTTTCCCACTTATCATAATTAACTTTATCTCTTTCTGACCTTTTTTTAGCGTTTTCTTCAGGTACAAAAGAGTAGTTTATTACATCATAACCACCCTCATCATCAGGAAATAATAGTGCTAAACAAGTAACATCTCTTGTACTTGCCAAATCTAATCCTGCATAACAAACTTTTCCTCTTAAATAACTCTTATCTACATCACCATCACACAACATCCATTTTTCGTCTGAAACCCACTTAGTTTCATTTACAACCCATTGATTAGCGTGGAGTCTACGGAACGTATTTTCGTATGAAGGCTCATTTTTAGCTTTAATAGCTTGTTGCTTCATATACTCTTCTTTTATAATTGTTCCGTAACCTGGGTTTGCCTTTTTCCAAACCTCTTCGCTAAAAATATCATCACTTTCATCAGCCTCATAAACAACAGCTAAAAAAGATTCATCATCTATAGAGCCGTCAATTAATTTTTTAGAATAGTCATAAAGCTCTCTTGAAATGTGGTCCTTTTGATTACCTGCTCCTGCCGTAGTTATCCCTAACATAAGAGGCTCTTTTCTAGCACCCATAGATGTAAGTAATACGTCATACAAATCACGATTCTTGTGTGAGTGAATCTCATCCAGTAGACAACAAGATAGGTTTAACCCGTGCTTAGTATCTGCATCAGCAGAAATAACTTTATAGTAAGAACCAACTTTATCATAAGTAATAGAGTCACGATAAGTGTTAGCACGTTTAGATAAGTTAGGGTCTTGTAAAACCATTTGTTTAGCTATCGAGAAACTTAACCTTGCTTGTTCTTTATCAGCAGCAGCCGATACAATCTCAGCACCTTTTTCGCCATCAGAAAATAGCATATAAAGTGCTATACCTACCATCATAGTAGTCTTTCCATTCTTACGAGGGATAAAAATAAAGCATTGTCTGAATTTTCTAAGCTTAGTTTTCTTAGATTTCCAACCAAAAATAGCTTGTATTATCTCTATTTGCCAATCTTCAAGAATAAATTTTTGACCTGCTAGTTCACCTTTAGTGTGTTTACAGAAAGTTTGTATAAAATCACAAGCTCTTTTTGCTGATTTCTCATCAAAATAATACTTAGATTTATTTATTCTGTGAATATTATTCGCCACTATTAAAGAAATTTTCTATTTTAACATCAGGTTTAGACGAAGATTTTTCAATAGCATTTACTTTTGCTCTACTAGATGGAGTTAATCCAAATTCTTTAAGGAGCTGAAACACCCTAACAAATGATTGATTAGCTATTTGCACTTCAGGTCTAATAACAGATTTAGAATTACCCTCCCTTGAAACTACCTCCATAGTAGAACCCAACTCATTTACAATCTCCTTAGCTTTTTTATATTCGCTGTAAGCATCACAAAGAAGTGTTAGAGCCAACTCATCAGCTTGTGTAAGCACACACATATCGTGAAGTAATGTGCTTAATTCCGCAAATGCTTTTTGACCATCTTCAGATAACCAAGTTGGTATCGGTGGTATAACGCAAGGCAATTTAGGTTCGTTAGGATTTAACCTATCTTTGCGAAGTGTTCCTCTTTGTTTTTTAAGTTCAGTTGGTAATTTTTTCATATTATATATAATATACTTATCCTTATCTTTATCCTTAAGCCTTAGTAAAGGCTATCTAAAGGCTATCTAAAGGCTATGTTAAGGGTTTGTTTGAAGCGTATGTAACTCCCTTATCATCAAGACCATATTTAAAATAATATTTTTTAGCAACCAAACCTGATAAATGTATAGGCGGTAGCTTCCAACCAAACATTAATTCATCAGTTCCTTTTGTTACTAACTTCACTTGTTTTTCTTTCTTCATAATCTTTTAAAACTTTATCAAATGATTTCACAAACTTATCGGTTAATGTTTTATACAAACACTCTACTAATTCTTTTTTTTTATCAGCTTTTAAAGTGCTATAGTACTTCATAAATCTTTTTCTTGTTTTTTCTCTATCCATAATTTGTTTTTTGATGGTGCTAATATATAAAAAAAAATCAGTTTGGCAAACTACATTGGTTGGGGTAGGGGAGTACCCCCATAACCCCTTTATTATTGACGGGGTGGAAAGGA
>CEON01115532.1_pt1 | contig 24479 bp, 38 predicted proteins | sample 530291 | NCBI WGS metagenome assembly CEON01 (sample SAMEA2619888, study PRJEB7988) | marine metagenome | biome: marine biome (ENVO:00000447); feature: surface water layer (ENVO:00002042); material: "saline water (ENVO:00002010), including plankton (ENVO:xxxxxxxx)" | depth 5 m
TATGAAGTTGTTGAGTTTGTTGTTGATCCTATGGGATGGCACAACGAACTCGCAGAGTTAGAGGAGAAATACGGAGAAGAAATGATCTTATATTTTGAGGCTAATTATAGAAAAAAGATGGCTCAAGCTTGTAGCCGTTTTTATTCTGGTGTTATGGATCAGAGAATGACACATGATGGAGATTTTGCTCTGTTTCAACACCTTGTCAATTGTGTACCTAAAGAGACACCTCAAGGCACACTTGTGACCAAGATCAGCAAGTCATCTGCAAAAAAGATCGACTTGGCAATCGCATCAATTATGGCTTTTGATCGATGGTCTGATCTAAGAAATGAAAAAGAGGATGAAAAAAAATCTCCAGAATTTATAACAATATGAACAATTTAATTATATTCGCAGTGGGATTCGCATCCGTATGTGTTTCAGCTTTTGTGTACAGCATTCCGCTTGGACTGTTTGTTTTTGGAGTTGGACTTATGCTGATCGGCTTACTGTTTGATTTTGAAAGACTATGAGACTATTTGACATTATATCAAGAAATACACCAATAGAAAAAAGAGACATTGATGCAAGCTTATTTAATTTAGGCTTGCAAGATATTGACACAACTGCATCTGGAAATGTAGTTGATCCAGCAACAGCAATTCAAAGCTCTGCTGTTTATTCTTGTGTAAGTCTGATCAGTGATTCGATTGCAACAATGCCAGTCAAGACATTCAGAAAAACACAAGATTTTCGAGAGCCAATAAATAATCCTTTGTATTTAGATGCTGTTAATGGAATGCCAAATCCAGAGACCGATCTGTTTACTTGGCTACATAGAACAGTCAATTCGCTTTGTCTGTATGGAAACTCTTATTGGCTAATAACAAACAGAGATCGAAACGGATTTCCTAGTGAAGTTTATAATCTCCATCCAGATGATGTTGATATTGCTAGAAAAAAAGGGACAGCTGTTTATTCTTTTAATGGTCAAGATTTCAAGAGATATACATCTATGACTCCAGCTGGAGAGATCGTACATATTAAGAATTTTGAGCAAGGATCAGAAAAAGGACTTTCACCAATTGAGGCTGGTGCTGAGGCAATCGGATCTGCACTTGCACAAGATGAGTTTGCTGGAAGATTCTTCAGCAATGGTGCAGTCTTGTCTGGTGTTATAGAAATGGACACATCACCAACTGAAGAGGCTCTTAGAATCTTTAAACAATCTTTTGAAAAAAAGCACATGGGTGCAAAGAAGAGTCACCGAATTGGTGTTTTAACTGAGGGAGCCAAGTGGAAACCTCTTGCATTAAATCATGAACAAATGCAGTTCTTACAATCTCGCAAATATAACAAGAATGAGATCTGCGGATTATTTAGAGTTCCAAGTTATCTGATCGGTGATCTAAGCGACACAACAAAGCTTGGATCAAGCATTGAAGAGCAAAACAGAGTTTTTTATGAATTGACTTTGTTGCCTTATATCAACAGAGTAGAACAAGCGATCACGATGATGTTGCCTAGAAATCAATTTGCAAGAATTGATGTATCTGGATTATTAAGAGCAAATATATCAGCAAGGTATCAAGCTTATAACTTGGGAAGAAATGCTGGATTTTTATCTGTTAACGAAATAAGAGCAAAAGAAGATCTTGCACCAGTTGATGAAGAGATCGGAGATTCATATCTTCAAAATCTAAATCAAATAAGTGTGCAAGACGAAGAGGAATAATTTAAAAGGGAAAAATGATCAAATCTCAATGGGGACTGCGAGATCCAGATCATCTTGACGAAAAACAAATAAGATCAATGCTTGGAGATTTTGGAAAAGTCTCAAAAAAGTTCAAAGATCATACATCAATGGCTGATTTTGGAGCAGAGTGTTTCGAGTACGAAATGGAGCTGTGCGGGATCAAAAGAGTTCATGGTGGATGGAACTGGAAAGACTTTGAGAAAAGTTCTGGAGCTTATCAAGTAACTGGAACAGATCCATTTAATCAACCAGTCCCAAACATTGTTTCATTTATGTGGAATGAAGATTTCTTCAATCCAGACTATTTTGTTTGTTATTGGACTCAAAATGAAAAAGGATCTCCGTATTTAAAAAATAAATTTATAGAAGTAAAAGGATCAATGTCGATCAAAAATGAGGATCTTAGAAAATATATTAAGTTTCAAGATCGTATTGATAGACACAACGAAAAAGTAAGATTATACGCAAAAGCACCATTTCGGAATCGATGTTTATTAGATTTTGAAATTGTGATCTATCCAACAGCTTTCGCATCTGGTCAGAAAGCTATTGTATTAGATAAAAAATGGAGACCAAAAAGAGAACATTTAAGATCAAAAAAAATTTTTTCTGTCTTTGAAATTATTGATCTGTATAATCGATCTCCTTTTGTTGTAGATCTAAAATCAAAACACATATTTGATCCAAAAAGAGTAAGGACAATAAATCCACACTCAACATGGAATGACAGATTAATTAAAAAATATATTTAGGAGTTTTATGCCTTATCCAGATAGAGACTTATTTGGGACAGTAGATGAGGCACTCGATAAAGCGAAAGCAATCGGGTGTTACATTGATGACAAATCTTTTCACACTCATAAAGAGGGTGATGAAACTTTTTTCATGCCTTGTGGATCACACAAGGAATATGAAGATAAAACTGGTCAAACAGCAATGGATTCTGGTTATAGATCAGAGCACATTGATGTCCCGCAGTTTATTATCGATAACGCACAAAGAGGGCTTGACTACTTGAGTGAGGGCTTAGGAGGAGACGGCTTAACTGATCAAACAATCAGCGAGGCAAGAGCATTGGCTCGAGGAAGTATCACGACAGAAAAATTGAAGAAGATTCCAGCATGGATCTCAAGACACAGAGTCGATCTTCAATCTGAACAAGTGAAAGAGAATAAGATCTCAAATGGAGTTGTAGCACATGCACTCTGGGGATCTGGCAGTCCAACAATAACTGTATCAGCTCAACTCGAGGGAGCTGATCGAACTTTGGCTTGGGCTGAAAGAAAATTGGAACAAATAGGAGAAAGAACATTGGAAAAAATAGAAGAGAAAATTTTTAATTCTGATCCGAAACAAGTTAGACCAGTTCCGTTGCACGATGTCAGATATATTGTAAATCATTTCGAGACAAGAACTCTCGATGGATCAAAAGCAGTTATCTCTGGTTACGCATCAATATTTGACAAATCATCACAAGTTTTGGGTGGTGGATTTGTTGAGCAAATTAAAAGCGGAGCTTTTACAAAAACACTTCAAGAAAGAGGAACTCAAACATCAAGAGATGATATAAAAGCTCTTTTTAATCATTCAACTGATTTAGTTCTTGGATCAAAGCGAGCTGGCACATTACGACTTGCAGAAGATGAAAAAGGACTGCATTACGAAGTCGATCTTGATCTGGATATTACACATCACAGATCTGCTTATAAGATGATTGAAAGAGGAGATGTTACAAATTCATCATTTGGATTTGATGTCATTGAAGAAAGATGGTCAGTCGGTGAGGCTGAAGATCAACCAGTTTTGAGAGAAGTTCTTGAAACAAGACTTTATGAAATATCACCAACACCATTTCCAGCTTATCAAGATTCTTCTGTTCAAGCAGAAAGATCGTTCAAAGGATTAGCTGACATGTCTGGACTAGATCTAAGAGATCTGATCGAGGCAAATGAAAACGGCAAACTCAAAGAAGTTCTTGCAGAATCAGATGAAAAAGTTTTCAATGCAGAGGCAAGAAAGAGAAGACTAGATCTCTTAAAAAAATGAGAGATGCAAGAGCTCGTTTTCTGTATCTAACAAGACAAACGAAAGATGACGAAGAGCAGTCAACTCCAGCACCTCCAGAAGATCAGATTGAGGGATCAAAAAAGAATCCAAAAGGATCTGCTGGTGGAGATTCGACAGATGACATAAAGTTTTCTAAACAAACAGAAAAATCGATCCAAAGTCGGATTGATGAACATAATGATGAAGTAAAAGAAAAAAACATGGCAACATGGAGAAGATTAAGAATGCCAACTGCAAAGAAAGTTGTCAGAAGAGGCTTTGGAGCATTTAGCACGAGTCATCGACCTAACATGAATCGTGTCCAGTGGGGATTAGCCAGACTTAAGGCGTTCAGCTATCTTTTGCTTAATGATAAGCCAAGAGATAGCAAGTACATCACTGATAATGATCTTCTTCCAAAACAACATCCAAAATCAACAAAAGATTAAAAGCTTTAAGGATCGTCAATAAAACATCCTTATCAATATAAAAATAAGCGAGTAGGTCGATCATGAATCACTTGCTCAAACTAACGGAGATAAATATGCAACTAATTGAAAAACTCCAAGAGGAAAGAAATAAACTCTGGGAAGACATGAAAGAGCTCAACGATCGTGAAATGAACGAAGAGAGAACTCTTGATGCAACTGAAAAAGAATCATGGGATAAGATGAATGACAGAATGTCAGAAATCGATGCTCGTGTTTCAGAATTAGTGGATCTCGAAGAGGCTAATAAAAAAGCAGAAGAGAATAGATCTTTTCTTGAAGACTCAACAACTTCACCAGTTATTGAGGCAAAAGAAGAGCCAATTGAAACTGACGCTGACATTATTAGATCACTCGCAAATGGTGAGAGAAGATCTCACAAGTTTGAAAAAAGAGATTTAACTGTCGGATCAGATGGTGGTCTTGTACCTCAAGGATTCTTTGATCAATTGATTGCTGTTATTGATGAATTTGCAGTCGTGAGAAATGTCGCCACAGTTATAACAACAGCTGGCGGGGAAGATCTTAAATTCCCACAAATCACAGCAAATCCAACAGCCTCTCTCGTAACAGAGGGATCAGCCATTGGAGAATCAGATCCAACAACTGGAAGTCAAACACTTGGAGCATTTAAGTATGCTTATATCACACAGATCAGCTCAGAAATGCTTGCTGATGGTGGTGTTGACATTGAGGGTTATCTTGCACAACAAGGCGGTCAAGCTTTAGGAAACGGAGCTGGTGCTGACTTTGTAAACGGAAACAACTCTGGCAAGCCTCATGGTGTTATGGATCAAGCATCTACTGGTGTGACTTGTGCATCTGGTACTGCAATCACTTCTGATGAAGTTATTGATCTTTACTTTTCCATTACCGCTCCTTATAGGAACAACGCTACATGGTTAATGAAAGACTCAACTCTTAAAGCTATAAGACAGCTTAAAGATTCAAACAATCAATATTTATGGCAACCGTCATTGCAATTAGGAAATCCAGATTCACTTCTTGGATTACCAGTTGCAACGGATCCGAATGTTGATGCAATTGCTACAACTAAAAAGGTTATAGCTTTTGGAGACATGAGCAAATATTACATCCGTGAAGTCAACGGAATACAAGTTGACAGATCAAATGATTTTGCTTTTGCTAATGACTTAGTCAGTTTCAGATTCATTTATCGTGCAGACGCAGGATTGATGGACAATAACGCAGTCAAAAGAATGGCAATGGGTTAATCCTTGCAATCGTTGGAGCTCTAGCAATAGAGCTCTGACTCAAGGCTTTATGATCTAAAGCTTTGAGTCAGAGAAAGGACAACATGAAAATCAAAATGTTAACTAATGTCGGAGGTCTGTACAACGGACAAGACATTCCAAAAAAAGGCGAGGTCTGGTCAACAGATAAAGCTTTCGCTGTTGAACTTATTGAAAAAGGATGGGCTGAGGCAGTTAAGTCAAAGCCAAAAGAAACAGCATCAAAGAAAGCTGGTAAGGAAAAAAGCTGATGCCATATCACATGGGTAAAAAGATGAAGAAAAAGAAAAAGAAAAAAGGATCTAGGTATTCCAGATGATCGGATATGAAGTCGATAAGGGAACTGAACAAGTTTTCAAAGATTCAATTGGGAGATTGTATATCAAAATTTATGTCGCTGGTGATCCAATCGATGCTGGAGGCAATCTAACTTGCACAGTTACAGATGAGAATGATGCCACGATCTTAAGTGGTGTCACAGCAACAAATGACGGGACTGGCATTTATTATGTTGATCTAGGTGTTGCAAATACAACAAAAGTCAAAAAGCTTTATGCAGAATGGTCTGGAACATTTCAAGGATCTACACAAAAAGCAAGAACACATCATGAAGTAATCGGCTTTCCAATATTCACAGAGGCACAAGCAAGAGCATTTGATATTGCACAGCTGAACGATTCAAGCAGTTATTCTGAATCTGCGATCCTACAAGAGAGAGCAACGATCACTGATCTACTTGAACAGTGGACGGGTGTCGCTTGGTCTCCAAGATATAATCGTGCAAAGATGATCGGTGAAAAAGAAAAGATGATCTCATTGCCTAACTTTCACATTAATGAAATAATATCTGTCAAGATCTTAGGTGAGACAGTTGCAGTAAGCAATTTTGAGATCGATGAAAATGCTGGATTTATTTACAGAAAAGATGGTCTGTTTCCAGAGGCTACGACAGACTTTCCTTTGCCGATCGTGATCGAATATGAACATGGCTGGGATTACATCAGAAATGGTGTTGATCGTATTGCATTAAAGCTTTTAGTGGATCGGCTTGTTTCGACAAACATTCCAGATCGTGCAACATCATTCAATGACGAGTTAGGAAATATCTCTCTAGTGACTCAAGGAGGAGGATTTAAAAATCCAACAAGGATCCCAGAAGTTAATCAATGGATCGAAGAAAACATGGAGAAAGTTTTTGGTGTGTAATGGCGATCAACACAAAGATCATTACTGTAAGAAATAATTTACATACACAGCTGACAGCAAGATCTGGTCTCAATAATGTAAAAGTTTTTAAATATACACCGATCGATGAGGCACCAAAAACAGAGATGATCTATTTTGGTGATGTAAATACAAGTATGGATCATGAGGCTTTTGGAAAAGTTTATGAAGAAAATATCGATCTAAAAATCTTTGTTTATGTTTTAAAAGCTGGAGCTGGGGACACGATCGCATCATCATGCGAGACGAGAGCTTTAGTTTTAGCAAATGAAGTCGTGGATCAATTAGCTGATGATATAACGATCAATAATACAGCAATCGATTCTCGTGTAAGAAATATCAATGTGCAAAACACATTGTCAGACGAGGGCAGAATTTGTCTCATAGAAATGGACATTGAGGCAGAGACATCAATTTCGGAGTAATTATGGCAAACAAACAAAAAATGATCGCAGTCGTAGATTGCGAGATCAAGAAAAAAGATTATAAAGCTGGAGACACAGTTGATGTTGCTGTTCCTCGTTGGATGGTACTTCAAGGGCTTGTTCTTCCAGAATCAAAATATGAATCAAAGAAAGAGGAAGAATAATGGTATTCATTGCGGGACAAAAACAAAAAGTCTTATTTGGAGCTTTTGATTTGACTCAATTCTTTAACACGGCAAGCATGTCACAAGATCAAAATTTGATCGAGACAAGCGTATTTGGATCAGACGATGCACAGTATTTGGCGGGGATCCAAACAGCGACAGTGGGACTCGGGGGATTTTATGACGGAGCAAGTGACGGAGTTGACGAAGAGTTTTCAAATGTTTTCAACGGATCAGAGACACCATTGACAGTTTTCAATGGAGGTGACACAGCTGGGAACAGAGCATTCTTGCTGAACTCACAGATCCAAAATTATACAATCGACTCAGCTGTCGCTGACGCTGTCCAGATAAATTCATCGTTTACTGGATCTAATTTTGGCAACGGTAAAAGTCTTTATGCTTTGACAAACACATCTGCAACAGTGACGACAACTTCTGTTGATATGGGTGCAAGTTCGTCAATAGGAGGACAAGCTCACATTCATGTGACAGCTCATGGGAGCTCAAACATAGCAGTCAAGATACAATCATCAGCAGACAATGGAAGTTTTGCAGATGTTACTGGTCTTGGATTCACAGCGATCACTGGAACTGGATCTGAAAGAAAAGCAACAGCATCCACGACCACTGTCAATAGATATGTGAGATTAGTTATAACGAGGACGAGTGGATCTGCAACTTTTTCAGTTGCTTATGCCCATAATGTAAGATAAAAAATAGGAGATAAAAAATGGCTTTTAAAAGCAGTTCAAATTCTTTCTTTAGTGTTGATGGCACAGACATATCAGCTTTTATTGATACACTATCTCTCTCAAGAGATGTCAACACTTTAGAGACAACAAATTTCGGATCTAGCGGGAAAGCAAATTTCATTGCGGGAATCGAGGGACTCAGCATTACTGGATCTGGAAGTTATGACTCCAGTGCAGACGCAGTTATGCACGGAACTTTCGATGGATCAAGTGTGGCTTGGGATTATAGACCAGACAACACTTCATCAGCTGTGAAATATACTGGAAACGCTTTTGTCCAAAACTACACAATCGACTCAGCTGTCGCAGATAAGGTGAATTTTAGTTTTTCGCTAATCGTCACAGGGGCGGTCACTCGAGGCACCGTTTAATTTGGCAGTCACGAGAAGAGGACGACTAAAAAAATCAATCAAGGGCATGGACACACTGATCGAAGTGTCTGGAGTTGATATTGCGAATCAAAAAAGATTGATTGAGTTGCTCGGATCAGATGCAGTAAAAATATACAAACAATTTAACTTTCAATTCGCAGACAATGTTGTCAAAGATGCAAAAAGAGAATTGCCAGTTGATTCTGGAAAACTTGTCGCATCTGTAAGAGCAACAAAAACAAAACAAGGAGCATCATTCCGTGTAGGTTATAACAAGCGGATCACTTATGCAAGATTAGTTGAGTTCGGAGGATTTAATCCTTATGGATCGGCTTTGCGGGGTGGTCGTAGATTGTACAAGCCGAAGAGACAAGAGGGTTATCACATTTTTCCAAATGTAAGAGATAGACTCCCAGAGATGCAAAGAGATTATGTCAGACGACTTAATAAATTAGTTGGTCAGCTTTACGGAAGAGCTGGACAAGGAAGAAAATTTGGAGGCAAAACATGAGGACTAAAAATGGCGGAAGATACTAATTATCCAATCGTTGTGATCAACGATAAAGAATATCTGATCGATTATACAGATATAACTGGCATCGAATGGAGAGAGGTCAAAAAGATTACTGGTCTTAATTCAATGGAGGCGATCGCAAATACATCGATGATGGACTTCGAGGCACTTGCATCGATCGTCTATATCTTTGCCAAAAGAGAAGATAAAAAAATCAATTATGAGGACATTCTTGCAAACTTGACGATCTCATCAATAAAGAATGAGGAAGATCTTGAGGAGGGCGAAGAGATCCCAAAAGCTTAAGGGCTCGCTATCGCAAACACTTGCCAGCACTGAGCCACTTTTTCGGAATACAAGCTTGGGAACTTGAAAGACTTTCAATTGGTGAGATCAATGAATATTTGATACAACTTGAAAACTACATAAGGAATCGAAATGGCTAGAAGTAACAGTCAGATTAATGTTGCGATCGCATTAGATACAGAACAGCTTGAGGCTGGACAACGAAGAGCGATCAGACAATTTAACAAACTTGGATCAGCTGGCGATGTCGCAAAAGGTGGACTCGGAGCTTTAGGAAAAGGAATGAAAACAGTCGGAGCTCTTTCTGGAGTTATGGCTGGAGCAATAGGTGTTGCATCTGCAAAAATGGTTAATCTTGGATCTGATGCAGAAGAATCAGCAAACGCTTTTTCTGTAACATTCAAAGAGGCAACTGATTCACTGACTGGATTTGTAGAAGACTTCTCAACTAAAGCTGGATTCACAACAGCTGAACTTCAACAGTTACTCTCATTTACTGGTGGAGTTGTTAATGGTATGGGTGCAAGTGCTGAGGCATCTTCTGAGTTTGCAAAGCAAATTGCAGTTCTTTCTGGTGATATTGGATCTCTTAGGAATATAGATCCATCAGATGTTTTAGAGAGAATCACTAAAGCTTTAACGGGCGAGCGTGAAGGATTAAAACAGCTGGGAATCGTCCTTAAGCAGACAACCGTTGATCAGAAAGCTTTGTCAATGACAAACAAATCTGCGGTCGGTGAATTGACTGAACTTGAAAGAGCACAAGCAACTCTGACACTGATCCAAGAACATTCCTCTGATGCACTTGGTGATTTAGATCGAACATCAGATGGATTTGCAAACACACAAAGAAGATTAAAAGCAGAACTGAGAGAGACAGCAACAGAAATGGGCACAGCTTTGATGCCTACTGTCAACGAACTTCTCCCAGTCATTTCTGATCTAGCAGAAAAAGTTTTGCCAAAAATGACAGAGGCTTTTGCAAAGGGCGTTGAAAAGGTCAGAGAGTTTATGAAAGAGTTTGGCGATGATATTCTTGCTGGACTTAAAAAAGGATTTCAAGCTTTCAAAGATATTGGAACAATTCTTGGAGAGGCGATCTCAAGACTTGTTGATTTTATAAAAAATAATAAAATCTTAGCAAAGTTATTTGGTGAGCTGACTGATGCTGGCGATGGCTTTCTTGGAAAATTAAATGACATAGCTGAGGGAATCAGAGCAGAAAATCTTGCTGAGGAAAGAGCAAACAGATCTCGTGAAAGAAGACGACAAGCCTACATGGGAAACACTGACGCAACTGAAGAACTTACTGAGGCAACTGAAGAACTAACTGAGGCAACTGAAGAAAGTACAGATGCGACTGAAGATCAAACAGAGGCAATTGAGTTTGGTGCAGTAGAATTTAATAAATATACTGGATCACTAAAAAGAGCACTTGGATCTTTAAAGACTCTCACAAATTTACAGAACAAAGGCAAAGCAGAAGAAGAAAGATTGAACGAGGCAACAGCTGAACTTGAGGAATCAAATATTGCTGTGGCAAAAGCTCAAAGAGATCTTGCAAAAGCACAAGATGAAATGACAGCTCTTCAAGAATCTGGAACAGAAGTAACTGCAAAAGAAGAACTTGCAATCCTAAGACTAAGACAACAAATCGAAGAATTAGAAAATGCAGAAGAGAAAACAAAAGAAACAGAACTTGAATTAAAAATTGCTAGACAAGAATTAACGCTTGCGATTGAGGAATCAACAAAACAATCAGATGAATATTTTGCATCTGTAAGAGCTGTTGAAAAAGCTGAACAAGATTTGCAAGATGCAATTGAAGATCAAAAGCAAGCAAGAGAAGATCAGATCAAAGCAAAGAAAGATTTGGCTGAGGCAACAAAAGTCACAGCTGAATCAATATTGACAGAGGCTCTTGCAGTAAAAGAATTAGAAAAAGCTTTTGGATCATTCGAGGCTGGAACATTTAAAAGAACAATGGAAGAGATCGCATTGTTAACTGATCGAACAGTTGCGGAGATTGAAAAAGCTTTTGCAAATGCTGGTTTGACTGCTGATTCATTTAAGGTGCCAGATACAACTGGAGGAGGAGGCGGATCTGGTAACAGTGAAACAACAGCTGTCACTACATTTGAAGATTCTGGATCTAATGAAGATGGATCTGTTGGAACTGGTGGAACGGGTGGATCTGGTGGATCTCAAACATTACAACCAGTCAAAATATTCACAACATTATCAATTGATAATGAAAGATTTGAAACAGTCACACAAGATGCAATCATTAATTTACAGAAACAAGGTAAAAGAGTTATTTTATGAGTGTGGCATTTAATTCTGATGTTGATCTTACAATTGGAATTGCTTTCAACTCAGAGCCATTTGCAACATCTCAAACTTTCACTGATGTCTCTGCTTATGTTAGATCTTTCTCAATAAATAGAGGAAGACAGCATGATCTGGATTCTTTTCAGACTGGAACTGCATCTGTTGTTTTAGATAATTTAGATGATAGGTTTAATCCTTTAAACACTTCATCACCATATTATGATTCTGCAAATAGTGTGACAAAGATTACACCATTTAGACAAGTTCGTTTGCAAGCAACACAAGGCGGAACGACATACACAATTTTTCGAGGATTTATAACTGCTTATCCAGAATCCTTTGGAGGACAAGGAGTTGACGCAACTGTAAGAATTAGATGTGTTGACGCTTTTAAAATATTTAACTTGAACACCATTGGATCAAGAGGATGGAATCTTGGGACAGCGGGTTTTTCTAATCTAGGTGAATCAACTCGACTTTCTTATCTTGATGTTCAAGAGTTATCATCTGCAAGGATAGAAAGGTTATTGAATGCTTTTGGATGGTCTAGTTCTGATCGGTTAATTTCTACTGGTGATCTTCAAGTTCAAGCTGGAGTTCAAGCATTAACAGACAATCTGTTGTCAGCTTTAAAAAAAGTAGAAGAGGCAGAGCAAGGTCAATTTTTTATCGGCAAAGATGGAAAAGCTATTTTTAGAGATCGTAATTTTAAAAGGACGCAACAATTCACATCAAATGCAACATTTGGAAATGGATCTGGTGAGTTGCCATTTACTGATGTGATCACAACATTTGATGATTCAAAAATTATCAATGTTGTAAAAGTAACAAGACAAGGCGGATCAGAACAAAAGAAATCTGATCAAAGTTCTATTGCTAAATTTGGAGCAAGAGAAAGCAGTCTTACTGGAACTCTAAACATTTCAGACGCAGATGCTTTGTCAGTTGCAGAACAGAGAATCTTAAGTTTTGGCGATACGGAGCCAAGAATTGAGGGACTTATTGTCAATCCTCTTTCTGACACGAGTATTTGGGCTCAAGCTTTAGGAAGAGAGATCGGAGATAAGATAACTGTCAAAGTTCCAACACCAGCTGGAACGACAATGGAATTTGATGTCCATATTGAAAATATTAATCACCAAGTTGACGCAAGAGCTCAATCTTGGGTTTGGCAAATCAAAACATCTGCTGGATCTGAAATAGGATCGTGGGTGTTAGGAAACTCAAGACTGGGACAGACTACAAACTTAGCTTGGTAAAAACATAAGGAGAAAAAATGGCGTATAAAAGCAATTATGCAACTGGTGATCTAATTGATGCAAGTACTTTTCAAGAGCTTGTTAATTCAGCAGTTTATTCATTTGCAAGTCTTTCAGCACTGACTTCAGCGATCTCTTCACCAATAGATGGTCAGATCGCTTTTGCACAAGATACAGAAATTTATTACAGATATGATGCTGACTCAACAAGTTGGGTCGCTTTGTTCAGTGGTCTTGGAGATATAACCGCTGTAAATACAGCAAGCAACTCTGGACTGGCTGGAGGAGGAGCAAGTGGAAGTATCAGCCTCACAGTAGATCCGTCAAACTTAGCTGATGGATCATCTGTCACAGTTGATGTTGCAAATGATCTTCTGATCTTAGAAGATGCAACAGATGGGACAATTTATAAAGTAAAGCCAAATCAAATAAGTTCTGGAGGCGGAGGAGCCTCAGTTGGTTTGATCTTGGCATTAGGTTAACGAGAAAGGAATAAAAAATGGCAGAGGCATTTAAGAACGCTTATTTGGATGTAACAAACTCAGCTCAGACAATTTATACAAATAGTTCTGGCGGAGCGAGTATTGTTTACACATTAAGAATTACGAATGTTGATGGAAGTGCTAGTGATACGATTACCGCTGATGTAATTGATGGATCCAGTGGTAATTCAAGAATTGCATTTCAAATGACAGTTCCAGCTGGTGGATCAATTGAGTTGGCTGGAAATTCCAAAATAAACTTGGAGAATGGTGACAAGATTGATTTGACTGGCGGTGCATCTAGTGGCGATTTAGAGGCATTCTTGAGCACGGTAGAAATTACATAAGGAGTAAATTATGGCTATTAATGGGCAAGTTGGTAACTCTACAAATTTAAGCGATCAAGACGGATCATCAGTTCTATCTTTTGAAGAACTTGGACATGGAGGAGCAAATGATTATTTGCCAGCAAGAGACGGAAGATTTTTAATAAATCATCTAGTTATTGACTCAAGTGTTGCAAGTGCAAGCATTCAAACAGGCTTGAATCAATCAACAGTGTTGGAAGTTGAGTTTAGTTTGATAAAGCCAGTGAGTAACAATACAAATTTCAACATGAGATTTTTTGAAAGCGGAGTTGAAGAAAGCGGAGCAGTTTATGATCGAGGTTATTGGTATATGGTAGATAACAACACTAATGTGTGGAATCACTCAAGTAATGCAACAGAAATTGCATTGGGTGTTGGCGTTGGTAACGGAACTTATGAAAATCTTAATGGACATGTGACAATTTATCACGCAAACGAAAGCACTAGACAAACAAACTTTGAAAGTACAACAGTATATATGCAAGGTGGTGCATTATATAACAATCAAACAAGTGGCGAATTACCGCAAGCAAGTATTGTTGATGGTTTAAAATTCTTTTTTGGAACTGGAAACATTGCAAGCGGTGAGATAAGGATTTATGGTTATGGGTAGTTTTAAAAAAACTTATAAGAAAATTTCATCAAATAACATTGCTGGCACATCTGGACTGGTAATTGATAATTTATTTCAACAAGGTCATCATTATTTCATAGTTGGTTTCAATATTGAATATGTGAACACTGGTGGGCATTTATTTTTATATTTTAGAACTTCAAATCAAAATTACACTGGTGGAGCTTATTCAAGAGACTCACAAGTGATGCAACACGGACAAGGTGACATCATTCATCAAAGTAATCACGGATCAACTAATGGAGGTACAGTTGGATATTGTGGAGATCAACCAGAGGAGAGTCTTGGATTCAAATTATATATCCAACCTCGTGGATCACAAGGATGGGCAAATGCTTATTCTGATGCCATCGGTCATGTCAATGGCACGGGTTATCGAGGGCAAAAAGATGGTGTTAACTTAAATACAAATAGCGGAACAAACGGAATTGGCATCGTAGAAAATGGAGCAGGAAATTTCGCAAGTGGAATTATTGATGTTTACAGAGTAGAGACAGGAGATCATTTATGAGTAGTTTAGTTTTATTGGATAGCTTTTCTGGACAATTTGGCAATGACATCATTGTCACTGGTATTGACAACACATTTACTCATCACAGAGTAATTTTAAAGCAAGGACGAACTGGTTATAACAATGGTGTAAATTGTTTTGTAACCAAGAGCGGTGCTATTCAAAGCACTGGCACAGATTATCGGTTTGCTGGTTTAAATCAATACAATGGCTCAGTAAGAATGAGAAATGGTACTGGCAACACACAATCACAAGTTTGGAACAACCATCAGGAAAATAATAATCGTTCAAATGGAATGGCGATTTTCATTGCTGACTTGTACGGATTTGCGAGTGGCAGTTGTTACAGTTATTTTATTGTGAGAGGACAATCTCAAAGCAATGACGGATATTCTTATAATGTTCCGATTTGGACTGCGGTGCATACGGTAGCAAGTGCAAGCGATGGTTTTGCTATTAGGAGGAACAGCGGTAATTCAATGGGAGGCGAACTGACTCTCTACGGTGTTAAATAAAAGATAGGAGAAAAAGAAATGGCTAAAACATACGATGATTTTTTGGCACAAGCAACAACAGAAGTTGAAAGCGAAAAGCCAATTGATATTATTCACAATGGCGAAAAAAGAGAACTTACAGAGGACGAATATGATGACTATGTTAAAAGGCGAGCAAGCAATTATTGGGATAATTATCTTTATAGTTATATTGACGCAAGACAAGTTGCTTATGGAAGTATCGGTGACCAGCTTGATATGTTGTGGCACGACATGACAGCAGATAAAGGCGACAAAACTGGTGAATGGTACAAAGCTATAAAAAAAGTCAAAGACGATAATCCAAAGCCAGAATAATGGATCTTGAACTTTTAAGGATCTCAACAGAGCCACAATCAACAAATGGAATTTTGTTTCATAAGTTAAAAGATGGATCACGGAGATTTCTAAGTTATACAATCGAAGATACTTATCGAAAGCATAAACAAATGCACACAACAAGAATCCCATCTGGTAAATACCAGATCAAGTTTCGCACTGTTGGAGGTTTCGACTCGAGATACCGCAAAAGGTATGCTGGGACAAACTTTCATCATGGGATGCTGGAGCTCCAACATGTACAGAATGAATTTATGTCATTCAAGTATGTATTGATTCACTGCGGAAATTCGAGCAAGTCATCCAGTGGGTGCATTATTACAACGGACACTCAAGAAAATAATGTTTTCAAGCCAGAGGGCTGGGGATCTGGATCACGAAGAAATTATGAACGGATCTATCCAATTATTTCTGGAGCACTACTAAAAGGCGAAGAAGTTTGGATCAATGTCGTTGACTTTGATTTTGGTGAAAATATAACAGAGCCAAAAAAACAAACAAAGCCAAAAGCTAAAACTCCAAGAAAAAAAAGAACGAGGAAAATCGATGAGGATCTCATTAAGCGACTTTCATAACGAAAGACAAAAAAGAAAAAGACCGCTTGAGGATCCAAAATATCAAGAGGATCTTGACGAGGCAATCGAGGGCATATTGAACGGAATACCAACAACAGTCGCAACTGACTGGCTGTTGGAGAGACATCCAGATCTTAAATTAAAAAGATCGACATGTTCACACTATTTGGGGGATTATGCCAAAAAACGCAAAAAGCAAAAATAAATCATTAAGCAAATATGCTGATGATAAAATTCCAAAATGTGAACACTGCGGGAATAAGTCACCTTGTGAATATTGTTCTCCAGAGAAAGTAAGTGTCAAAGTAAAAGATGGCACAGCAACAGCATCTCTTCCAGTAGGTGCAAAAGATCACAGTGAAATCTGGATCATGTTAAAAGATAGAGGCTTTAATCCCGATCAATGGGAGATTGTAAGTCTCACAGTTAATCAATGGGAGGCACCACTCAAAGGGCAGAGAGGCGTTCAAACATTAGAACAAACAAAAGCATCACTTAGGCAAAAGCCTAAATTTTTGGGAGAGTTTGTAAAAACGATCAAAGATCTGAATCAGACTGATGGTTTCAGTCCTCAACCTCGTCTGAAGAAATCGAAAGATTCGACAGAGTTTTTGGTCGTCTTGGGAGATTCTCAATTGCCATTTGCAAATGAGATTCTAACCGAACTCTCCCATGCTTTCTTGCAAGATACAAAGCCAGATGGTTTGATCTATATTGGTGATCTGATCGACTTTGATAATCTTTCAAGATTTACTCCAAAGCCAGATTTTGAATCAACAGCACAACAAGGAATCGAGATAGGTTATAAAACACTTAGAGATCTAAAAGATTCAGCTGGACTTAAGAATGGAGATAAATTAATTTTTTTAGAGGGCAATCATGAATTTAGATTACAAAAAGCTTTACTGGATCGACTTCCACAGCTTTTCGGGATCAAAAAGGCAGATGTAGGATCAGAAGAGAGATCAGTCTTGCATTTGTCTAATTTAATGAGATTTGATGAGATCGGATGGCATTGGGCATCAGAAAGAGCAGATTCTTATCCGCATGCAGAATATTCGATCACTGATGATCTAGTTGCAACGCATGGATATGTCGTAAGACAAAAAGCGGGAATGTCAGCTCTTGCATCTTTAGACAAGATGGAATCATCAATCATCATGGGACACACTCACAGACTAGCAATAACACATCACACAAGATGGAGAAAGTCAGAGCCAAAATTATATTCAGCGATCGAAACTGGAACTCTGGCAGATCTAAGCGGACTTGGATATTCAAAAAATCCAGACTGGCAAGGTGGTTTCGTTACTCTGGAGATAAATAATAAGACTGGATCATTTCATCCAGAGCTGGTGATCTACGATCAAAATCGGATCACATGGCGAAACTATTTTTGGGAGAAGAGGGCTAAAGGAGTAAAAACAAATTATGAAAGCGACAGTAAATCTTAATCAAATCTTGCAAGGTGGTCTTGCTGGTTTGGTCGCATGGTTATTTAAAACAGTTAATGATCTTCAGCAAGAAGTCGCAACACTCAAAGCCCAAGTCACAGCATATCAAGACTCGATCAATGGTTTTAATCAAAATTTAATAATCATTGAGGAAGTTATTAGAGAAATACTTTTCAAGGTAGGTGGCTGATGGGCGGTAATTGTTGCGGACAAGGATGTTGCGGAGGATCCTAATTGTTTCAAAAGATTAAAGAAAATCTTGCTCTTGTAGTAACTGCAATCACACTTCTTGGATCGATCGGTGCTGGAATACAATCTCTCGGAGCTGTTCTGACAACATTGTCAAACATTGATGAAAGAATGTACAGCATTGAGGAAGAGTTTGATCAGCTTAGATCTGAAACAATGGTTTCAAGTGACATTGCAACTCTATATGAGAAGATCAACAAACTTGAACAACAAGCATCACAGTTTGAATACATTTCTAATCAAATTGGATATTACGATTCTGAGATCAATAACCTCAAACAAGAACTCAGAGATCTTGAATGGAAAGTTGACGATTTTATGAATCGGGATGCTAACTTTCAAGACTCGCAAGAATATTCACTTCAGAAATGGGAATGGCAAGACAACCTCAAAACAATTGAGAGGATTAAGAGCGATATTGAAGTTCTTAACTCACAAATGTGGGAGGTCGAAGATGTTAGAGCCAGACTCGGTTATGTTGAGGCGAATACACATAATCACTAAAGGAGAAAATTATGTTTAATGATATAGACTGGAAAGATTTAGGAGAAAGGTGCATTGCAACTTTTCTTGAAACTTTTTTGGCAATGATAACAGCTGAGGCAATGACTGGCGGAGATCAAGATCTTTTGAGATCAGCTTTCGTTGGCGGACTTGCATCAGTGTTGGCATTACTTAAAACAGTAGTGAAGAATCAAAGTGCCAAAAAATAACGATCCAACAAATTTCACGCAGAAAGAAATGTTGTTGATGATTCTGCAAAGACTCGATGACATGGATAAGAAAGTGGAAAGCTTATTGGAGGATAAAGTCTCTCGCAAGGAGTTTTATTCTGTCTTGGGTGTCTTAATGACATTTGCATTGATTTTTGTTGCTTTAATTTAGCAAACAAAGGAGATCTGATGGCATACAAATGCCCGATCTGTTTGAATGGAACATCAGAACTAAGGTGGAATAATATCCACAATTCAACTGAGTTACATTGCAGACGATGTGATCTAGGAACAATAGTTCTCTCAGATGATGCCAGAGAAGTTCATTAAATAATTTACATAAGCCAAGTTTGACTGCTAGTCGGTCGATCTTGGCTTTTTTGTGTTTAGAGTGGTAAAAAAATACCAAGTTATTTCTGTTATGTCCCAGATCATTTGATATTCTAAAAAGATGCAAAGTGACTTAATTTTTTACACAGTTTCAGAAGTAGCAGAAATATTGAAAATATCCAGAGCATCTGCTTATCGTTTGATTGATCAAAAGAAAATCCATTCTTGTATCTTTATGAACTCGATCAGAGTTGAAAAAACAGATCTTGATTATTTTATCGCTGAAAGCAAAAAAGTAGATGCCAACTAATAGAGATGTTTGGTTTCAGATCGGATCAAGGATCCATTCAAAATATGAAGTTTTATACATAGCCAACAAGCTTGATATCACTGTCAATGAAACAGTTGGAGCTTTGATCAGACTTTGGGCGATCTCAATTACTGATTTTCCAGAGGGACAAGGCAAACTTCAATCTGGAGAATTGACCGTTAATAAACATCATCTTCCACACATTATGAAACTAGAGGATAAAACTGGTGAAGAAATATTCGAGGCTTTGGAGACTTGCAATTGGATCAAGCAAGACGAGAATTTTGTTTTGGAAATACCAAAGTGGGAATCAAAGATCGGTCAAACAATGTTAAAACTAGAAAAAGACAGAATAAGAAAGCTTAAGAAGAAAAATGCCTAAGATTTGCAGAATTTGTGGAACTGAAGTTCATGATTTTCTTTTAAATGATCAAAGATGTCTTGATTGTATTATTAGGAGCGATCCAAAGAAATGAGCAACTATAAAGATACATATTTAAAAATAAATAAGGATCATTTGATTGAAAAGTTGTTTGAGGTCACGAAAACTGATCAGAGAATGTCTGAGAGCCAAAAAAAAGCGTTTTACACGGCTTTTTGGGATTTAGTGGCACAAGAGCCCACTCTGGAAGAAATGGACACAGCTTTGCTTTCTTATGTGGCACATTTTGATCATGTCCCGTCACCATTTGCTTTTGCAAAACATTTTGGAAGATTTAGATCTGGATTGATGCCAGCCAAGAAAGGTGAGACCATAAAACACTTACTTGATCAGAAAACTAAAAATGAATTAGAAGAATGGATCAAGGAGAACGATAATGGCTAGATCATCTCTTAATTTTGTAATAGAAAGCTTTTTAAAAGAGATAGACGCATGGCATGGATATAAATTTCAAGATGATCAGATCATGCGGATCGCAAAAGATTTTCAAGAGTTTGATGAAGAGATACTTGTCTCAGTTGCCCAATTAGTCAAGACTTCATCAAAAAAGCCATCACCAGCTCAGTTGATGCAATTATGTAAAGATGAAAGATCTAAACAGATTCAATCCTTTGCTGATAACATTTCAACTCTTGGATCTGGGACGATCAGTTCATCTGATTATGCAAAATCGCAAGGTTATGAGACTTTATCTGAGCTGGTGCGGGCAAAAACAATGGAGGATCTTGATGACTAAAAAGATCGACATAAGTGCTTTACCAAGAGGAGCTCAAGATTCTTTGGAAAACATTGTGAAAATATATAATGAATTAAATTTTGTAGGTCGTCCAAGACTTAGAGGAATGCAAGTTGAAAAGGCTGTGTCTGGTACAAAGGATCTTCAAACAAATCATGATCCAACTTTCCAGAAATATCAGATCATTCAAAAGAATATGACAAGATATTTAAACAAGACAATCGAAAGAATTTATGATCAGATCAATGATCAGAAAACAAGAACACCGAGAAAAAGATGCAAGGATCCAAAACATCCAAAAGGTGTAAGAAAAAATTTTGGAATAGATTATGACTTCTGTCCATATTGTAAAGGAAAGCTCTATGGCTGATCTGTTTTGTTATGAATGTAAAGAAAAGCTTTTGTCTGGTGACAAATGCGTCATTGGTGAAAATAATACAGATCTAATGTGTCAATCTTGTTTTGAAGAGTTAGATCTTAAAATGCAAGAATACAAAGAGAGAATGAAACATGATGGATCTTATATGTATCACGAGGCTCACGAAAGTTTGAGCTGGGGTAATTCTGAACAAAGAGCATATCAAGAAATGATTGATCGAGGTGATGAGTTTTGACAGTTGATGAGAATCACGGGATCTGGTCGATGATGAATGGTGATCAGAAAATGATGTATGCAGTTGATCATCTTGTTGCCAATCAGCATGCTTGTAACTTACAGCAGAAAGCTTATGATCATAACTGGGACAAATATAGTTACTTACTTGCAAGAAATGACTGGGATGCTTTATTGTTCAGATCCAAAGCTTTTGAGCGTTATGCTTATAGATTTGTTTTCATGTCCCGCAAAGGATGTATTTATAATCATAGAAAATGCAAAACATTTTTTGTCTTGCGAAGATCCTATGATCCAGAGAAAGATGATCCAAAGTTTAATTGGACTGATCTTGGTCAAGATCAAACTCCAGTGCCAAAAAATTCTTTTATAAATAAACTCTTTCCAAAGGGATGGAGAAAAAAACAAAAAATTGATTTTAGAGATTATGACTGGACAGCAATTGATCAAGCGATCGAAGATGACAAAAGAAGTATGGAAGAAAGGAACAATGATTATTTATGAAGATGAAAGATTTGCAGATCACGATCAATGAGACTTTAAAAAAACTAGAAGAGGCTCAAGAAATGTTGAGCAGTGTATTTCAAACAGTTATTGATGAGCCATCCTCTGTTGTAGAGAAAGAGCCAGCTGTGGATCAAACAAAGGAGCCATTTACAGAGACAGAACAAAAAGACTATCGAGAGGATCTGCTTTGTCCACATTGCGAATCGTTGGTCTATGATAATAGATCCAAAAAACAATCTAAGGAATACAGCCCAAGCTCTCCAGATTTCAAATGTTCTAATAACAAAGATTGTCCAGCTTTCAACAAACAAACTGGATTTGCAAAAGGCTGGTGGCTGAACAGCAAAGATTTACCAACAGGGTGGATTAGTACGGCAGAAGAGACAAAAGATCATCAAACAAATGATGTGACTGAGTCTCCATTCTGACTCCCAATATATACGAACGGATAAGAGAAAGAGCTGAATCGAGTACCTAGAAAGACCAGACAGCTCTCTCTCTTTTTTATATGATTACAGAGGATATGACTCTGGCGGAAGTAAAGAATTTAATAACAGATATCGGTTATCAATGGAGAGACCGAGCTTTGTGTTTGGATCAGGAGACTTCAATCTTTGTTTCAGAAGAACATCGATTCAATCCAACAAAAGCAATTTCAATATGTAAGCAATGCGAGGTGAGAGCTGAGTGTTTAGCTTATTCAATACATGCCAAATGCACCGCTGGAGTGTTTGGAGGACTCACAAGCGAGGATCGAAAAGGACTTCAAAATCGTCTAAAAGTGAGGGAAATATTCAAAAGAAAAGATCTAAAAAAGTGAGATGCAAATCATGTCACGCAGAACTCGTCAGAATTAATGACACACAGCAATATTATTGCGGTCAATCGCCAAGAAAGTGCATTGACTCGCTAAGAATCGTCTATGATCCACTAAAAAAATAAAAAAAAGTTTCGTTTTGACTAAAACTTCAGACATAAACCTCTTGAATGGGAAAAACAAACAAAGGGGGTGACATGGAGCTTTCTAAAAATCTGAAATGGGCTAAGTGGCTCACTTCAACATTTGGTCTTTGTTATGTAAGTGGTGCGGGATTGCACTTACTTATTAACAAAAAAACTTGGATCAGAGGAATAAAAATCCTCTGATCCACCTCAAAATAAAAAAAACGACACACAAATGACACACAATTGATCAAACTCTGTATATAATGATTATCAGATATGGTGATCAAGCTTAATTTCGTTGAGTTATTCCGACTCATTGTCTCTTGCTTTGCTTTGCGGGGACTTCCGTGTCGAAGAAAAAATAACCTCAATGATTTTAGGCTTTCGTTAATCGGTCAAGAGAAAAAGTGTCTCATGTGTCTCATCTGTCTCATGTGTCTCATGTGTCTCAGAAAAACGACACACAAACGACACACAAATCTCCCATGTCGTAAATTATTATATGAAATGAGGACAATATGGAATTGAAAAAATTATTGCGAAAATTAGTCTCAGATCTTAATGATGAGATCGAGGCTTTTCGTAATTCACTGTATATCAAAGACAAAAGAAAGCATGCGACTGGATGTTTAGTTCTTACGCCATTGCTTAACTTTTACAACAACCAAGATGGATCACTGTTGTATTTAGATACGGATAAAGATGTTTGGATCGTAAAAGATTCATTCATTCCAGATATAGACAATGAGGGACTCAAGCAAGCGTTATTTTTCTTGAGTTTAGAGTCATGAAAGATCCACAAGTGCTCGCACCTAGAAAAGATCAAAGAAATGGTCAGATCAGATGGCGAGCTCAATATTCTGTCTATCTTGACGGCAAAAGAGTCAGAAAAACAAATGGCTCATTTGTCTCAAAGAAAGATGCAAAAGCTAAAGCTGAGGAGATCGTCAACGAGATCAAGAGTAGAAAAAACAATGAGATCATTGCTACTGATCTAACTTTGATGAGATTTCTTAAAGATCACTGGTATCAATACAGATATGATCAGCTAATCAATCCAGCTGTCTTAACATCATTCATTGAAATGGTTAAGATCTCTGGTATTGGTCAGCTTTCAGTTAACGACATCAATAAGACTGCTTGCAGAAGATTCTGGCTCAGAGTGAATGAATATATCTCTGACAATAATCTCTCTGCTAGCTGGAAGAGTAAGATCAAGAACAATATGAACTCTCTTTTGGATCTAGCAGTTCAGATGTCTTATCTTGACGATAATCCTAATTATGCCACTCGTTTTGAGACTGGCAGAAATAAAAAGATCGATCGTGAAGTTGAATCTGAGGATCTCTGGAACAAAGCTCAACGGATCTGGACATCTGATCAGATCAGTAGATTCTTGCCAAAGTTCAACGATCTAAATATAAAAACGCAGACTGTTGATTCGATTATGTGGTGGGCATTTTTATATATCGGAATATTTACTGGAGCTCGAAAAGGTGAGATCACTGGGCTCAAGTTTTCTGATTTTGATCGTGATAAAAGGATCCTAACGATCCAAAGATCAGCTGTAATGGATGACAAGACAAGATCAATTGAGATCAGAAAGCCAAAGTCTGCATCTTTTGGTCAGATCCATTATTCAAAAGAGCTTGATCATGTAATTAATGCCTTAGAAATGTGGCATCAATTGAATGAGACAATCGATCAAGATTATCTTTTCCAATACAAAACTGGCGGTATCATTGATCCGAAGTATTGGTCAAGGATGTTTAAAAGAGTTCAGATCACAGCTGGAGTGCCAAAAGATGAGATTCTTCCATCAGTTCACTGGATGAGGCACACACATCTCTCGTTGCTGGCACAG
>CEON01053357.1_pt1 | contig 24376 bp, 35 predicted proteins | sample 530291 | NCBI WGS metagenome assembly CEON01 (sample SAMEA2619888, study PRJEB7988) | marine metagenome | biome: marine biome (ENVO:00000447); feature: surface water layer (ENVO:00002042); material: "saline water (ENVO:00002010), including plankton (ENVO:xxxxxxxx)" | depth 5 m
ATCTCTCCAACTCATATAAGGTAGATATTTTATATCAGGTATCATATTTTCTTGTGGATGTTTCCTACCCATTGATGGGGCACTAATTTGATTACCAATGTTCAAGGCAACCACATACGAATCAAACCCACCATACCAACTTACAAAATTACCACCTATCATTGTACCATCACCCCATTCACTTCTTGGAAGTAAACCATCAGTAATCATTAAACTTCTCATCACTCGTACATCTTTACATCCTAATCCAAGATAATAATTTACATCAGATTCATTATGACAATAAACCCAATCAGATTTATTAACTACCGAATCATAATATGCGAATTGATTTTCTATATCGTAATCTTGAAAGTACCAATGTGGACCTTCTTGCATTACTGCCACCTTATCACATACTTCTCTAATTTTATCTATATCTACTTTAGGGTTTTCTTTTGGGATTATAACGATACCTAAATCGAAATGTTCATTAGGTAAATTAGTTAAACTACACATAGGTGCATCAAGAGCAATACACCAAGCCACTTCTGTTCTTGCGTTTGGAAAATCTCGTGGATATTTGTGATTAGTACCTGTTTCTGAAAAAAAACCTATCTTCATTCTATATCTGAAATTGTAACAAATTGTAATTCATACTCTGTTAATAAGTATTGTATAACTCGCTCAAAATGTAAATAATTTTCCTCTTTCCACACATTATCATTATGTGTACCATTGATATGTGATTGGAACATAAACGTTTTACCATACAAACTCAAACTATCAGGTTCGTTTATACCATCACAACCCTCAAAGAAATGACATCCCCAATTTATTCCTTTATTTATATCAGTATGTCCAGCCACCCAATCAAAATAACTACTAATGGCATCTGCACTCTGTTGGTTCACTCCCCAACCTGGTGCTCTGAATCCTTTTGGTTTATAACCACAACTCTTCCATAAATCTAAACTTTCTTGTATCCGTTGATTAGCCTCTCCGTGATTTAATTCGTAAAACTCCATCTCACCTATCCCCTCGTTTTTACAAGCGTGATAATGACCGTGATTACTCATCTCAATCCAATCGTATTGTTTCCAAAAATCTACGAACTCTTTCGTGATTGGAAACTTATCGTGATAATTACTTGGTATAAATAAATTAAACTTAACACCATAATCTTTGTTAAGTGCTTTCAAATAATCTATTTGTACATCACCATCAATACCCCATCCCTCTTCAGGATGTATATCATCAATGGCAATTACTACATTTACTTTTTCCAACTTACTTCCCAATCTTTAAATTCAGAAGCGATGCAATCTATCTTATAGTCTTTTCTACCACCAACCACTTCCATTATTTTGTTCACGGCCGTGTTTCTTATACCATTTAATCCGTGTGTTAACATTAAGTTATCTGAACCTCTTTCACCTTTTCTCACCATAGATTCGTTGTACCAAATATGAGCGTTCATTTGTGATAAAACAATTATCGCCCTTATTACCTCACCTGTTATCTCACCTTTATGTTCTTTTAATATCAAATCAATATCGTGAACCATATCTTGTATTTCTGAAGCGTAGTTCTTTTTGTTCTCTGGTATGAAAACTTCTTTTAATTGATGGATACTCAACCTATCTATTAATTCACCAAGTGTTGGTAACCATTTTCTCTTTTTACTCATCGAATATATCTCCCCATTTGTATATTTTATTTTGTGAATACATTGTGTTATAGTGATGATGGTCGGCATCCCATACTTTTTGATACCAATCATTACTCTTTCTCTTCTCACCAGGATTAATTTCGTTTACATCTTCTCCTTGTACGTACATTCTTTTCTTTGGATGTTTTCTATTATGTACCAACAAAATATTTTTTATAACAAATTGTGGTATAGAACCATTGAAAGTACGAATTAAAGCGTTTTGAAAAGCTGTATCCTCGTGTACCATTAACATTGACCTTGGTATGTTTACTCCTGATTTCACTACATCAGAAGAAATAATCAAACCACATCCGTTAAATTTATATGGATTTACAATCCTAACATCCAACTCATCTACTTTATCATTAAACTTGTTCATTTCATCCAAAGTCATATTGTATCGTAAACTCCACCAATCATTAAGTTCTACATTATTACCAATCTCTTTGAAAGGTTTATTAGTAAATTCATTATGTTCTATTGGTAGCCAAGATTCATCCCACATTTTACAAGTACCAAAGAACGCTACCCACTTGAAAGTATTTTGACTGATGTTGTTAGTGTGTAACATATCTATTATCTGAAAAGTTTGTCTTGGTATCAACGCATCAGTTTCACCCCACATCAAAACATCTGTTATCTCACAGTACTTATCATTAAAATCTCTTCTGTAGTTTGATATGGTATAACGTTCATCTGAAGTATAATATTCTATATTACAAGTAGCACCACTTTCAATTAAACTTTTCTCTAATCCTCTAAACCTATTCCATACCTCACTCATTTTCATTTGTTTTTCATCGATTGGTTCAAAGTTTTCCGACATATAAAAACAAACATCAACTATTACATTTTCTTTATTATCAACACCTTCAATGGCTTGTAATAAACTCTCTATGTAAAATCCAACTATCTCTACTTCATACCATTGTACGATACATCCAATGGCGATTTTATTCTCTATCTTCACTTACAGCCCTACCTTTTAATTGTTCCCAATCTTTATTGGGTCTTACTTTTAAATTAGTTTTCCAAGCACCTTTTAATACACTCATATCCAAATCCAAATCATTACCTAAATTTATAATGGCCTGAATATCTTTTGGAAAACAACTACCACCAAATCCAAACTTACCATCTGGTCCTGGTACACTTAGATGTGAATGTCCAACTCTACCATCACGAACAAATCCTTCTAACACATCATCCCAATTACCATCTACTTTATCACATAGTAATTTCATATCATTTAAGAACGATACTTTAGTGGCGAAAAACGTATTGGTCATATATTTTACCAACTCCGCAGATTCATAATCAGTTTTGATAATAGATACAGTTTTACCAAATCTCCACTTATACAAATCAGATACCTTTTCAACATTACTTGATTCACCACCTAATATAAATCTTGATTGATTTATGAAATCAAAATTAGCACTTCTCTCAGTTAAGAACTCAGGATTAAATACTAATTTTAATCGTGGGTGTTTTTCTTGTAACTTTCTTGTAGTACCTGGTATAACTGTTGACCTTATTAATATAATACCATTTACACCACCATCTGTTTCATAATGATGAGTGTTTTCAATATCTTTTAACACATCTTCAACAATATTTAAATTTATACGACCCGTTGAATCCGCTGGTGTTGGTACTGATATAAAAATAAAATCACTTTCACATACATCTTTCAACGTATGTGTTGATTTAGTTTCTTCCTTATCATATACTCGTACTTCCGCATCACAACCTACGTTTGGTGAAAATCCATATCTTACCGCACCACCAACAAAACCATTACCTATAATACCTATTTTCATTATATCTCCAAATAGTTATATGTTTTTTCCATCCAATATGATGTTGGGTCTGTATTTTCTTCATTACCTGGTATAGCATTGAACTGATAAATACCTGGTATCTTAGTGAAGAACATATCCTCATCCAATATCTCTTTTCTAATTAAATCCACCATACAAAATTGATATGGTAAATAATTTAAATCTATATTATTCTTTTGACACAAGTGATTTATAATCGGTTGGTCTGTACCAACTCCATATCTTTTTTGTACATCAATTATCTTTTCTTGATGGTCTCTATAAAATTGTAATAACTCAGTATAATATTCTCTGAAAGATTCATTCACTATTTGAAAACCTGAATTAAAATACTTAAACACATCAAATTGTTTGAACTCATCAAATTCATACGCATAGTTTTCCATACTTCGTATAGTCCAATCATAATCACCATCACAATGAGTTACAGTCCATTTGTTATCTGTTAGTTCAAAAAAATTAGGACAATCAGGATGGATTATACAATCAGCATCTGTAATACAAACTTGATTGTAATCAATACCACTTTGTTCTAATAAATCAAAAACATAATAACGTTGGAAGTTTATTTTCATTTCCTCGTGTGGGTGGATTAATTCATCAAGTAAAAAGAACTCACAATCATTCTTAACACACCACTTTTTGAACGCATCAATTCCATATCTATATGGTGCACTTCTATGTTCCCAACCAGGTACCTTTACCGCGGTCATCATAACAACATTACGAGCCATAATTACTCCCTACTAAATCCCAAGTTTGTTCCATCACACTCTTTCTTTGTTCCGTTGGAAATCCTGTAAAGTGCCAAATGTAACTATGGTTTACAAAATGTGGTATATTTCTTTTTAGTTGCCAATTTGGTGTGAACATATTCTTCCTATGTATATGAACTAAGTTCCAAGCTGGTGATATTAAATTTATATCATATCCAAGAGATTGTAAATGATAATTAAATAGTGTTTGTTCTCTACCACCACCCAACTTCCAATTATCAAGTTCTTCTTGGTTTTTAAAATAAAACTCTCTTAACTTATCATATACTGATAAAGATTTCTTATCTAAAAATACAACTCCAGCATTTATGTATTTATTTAAATCTATATCGTAATTAAAAAACTTCTTATAAACATCAAGACTACCAAGTAAATATCTTATATTCACGATATCATTAACACCAGTAACACCTGGTTTTAGTGATTCAAAAATATTTGGTGTATCCCATCTAATCATAGTATCATCATCTACAACACCAATCCAATCATATTCGGTTTCATCACAAACATTTAGTTTGTTGAATATAGGCCAACCGTACTTATCATCGTGTTTTGTTATCATCTTGAATTCTACATCATTTGTAGCACACCAATATTTCCAAGTTACTTCAGAATACTCTAAATAATCTGAATGTTTTGTTTGTGATTTATCGTGGTCAATGGCCACCATATAAATTAATTTTTTCACTTTACTCTCTCATTTTTCAATGATGGATAATCCATAGGTGGTGTATCACATTTGAGAAACTCACATAAAGATTTCCAACCATCACCCTCAAAAACATTATGTTCTAAAAATCTATCTTGTTTATCTTTAAAGAAATTCCTAACACCTTGTTGATGTTCCTCGAAAAAATCTTTTAATTCTTCTTCAGTATCTACGACTGGTATCCATATATTTTCTAAATGCCATCTGATATAAGATATGTTCCACTTTGGATTATACCATTCTAATATCCTTTGTACCCACTCATCTTTATCTCTAACTGAATAAACAAACATTGAATCTGGATAATCATTGTAAAATTGTTGATACATAAACCAACAACTATTACTATCACCAAATGAATCTATGGTTTCCATTTGTTCTAAAGTTATTGGTCTACCACCTAAGTGTACAGATTTATAACCTAACAACTTAGTGGCGGTTACAAACGATTTTGTACCAGTTTTAGATAATCCTATATTAAAAATTTTCATTATGGTGTTAAGTTGTGTTTCTTAAATATATTTTGTAATCTCTCATCTATCAACTGAACATTATGTTCGTTCTTACCCTCTGCCATAACATCCCACTCACGTTGTTTATCAGGATGAAAATGTACCACATTAATAGGTTTCATAGCCATACCATATCTATTTTTAAATCCAGTCATACCAACATTCCATCTTGTGTTGATAACTGATATTCTATTTGAATATTTAGGATTGAGTTTACCAAAGTTTCTTGAAACAACTTCATCATCGTGTGTTCCAAACTTCTTCTCTTTCATTAATTGTACCATCTCCTCAAATATATCTTGAGCCGTGGGTTTGAAATACATAACACCACATTGTAAAGAATGGCCATCTCCACCAGGATAAACACAAGTACCCCAATCACCATCAAAAATAGGAAACTCAAAATCATTTACTTGAAATGCATCTAAATCGTGATACCAAATATTCTTGTTACCAAACATACCTTTTTTCATACACTCAAGTAAAGCATATTGTTTGTGAAAGTATTGAGAATAATCACAAATCTCATCCATTATATAAGTTTTCACACCACGATATTCAAAATCAAAATTAGTGGCGATGATTATGTCATTAGGTTTCCAACCAAAATCTAAACTATTATCTATCTGAGCCCGTAGGAAGTTTTCAGTTTTTTCGTGGTTAGAATAATCAGTATCACCCTCTCTGAGTAATTCCTTATAATTACCATTCACGAATACCATAAAATTTTTCATACCCTCAAATTGTTGGGTGGGTTTAGATTTACCAGTAAAGATTCCGTGATATAAGTTATTTTGTTGTTCTTGTTTATCGATAGTTTTCGGATGGTATAAACTCAACTCTTCGTGTGGTGGTAAATGTGCATATGTTTTCGCACCTTGTATTTGTTCGTGAACTGGTCTAACCCATCTTATACTTGGTGAGTTTTTATAAACCCTACTTTGATAATCAGGATAGTTTATCCAACCTTTTTCTGTAGTTTGCCAACCCCAAGTTTGTAAATGTTGTTCTGTTATACCATCAACTGTATTAACTCGTGGTATCCAAATTAAATCAACTTCATTTATTTCAAGAATCTGTTTTAATTGTACTAATAATATTTCATTTGGATATTCATCAGCATCTATGTGGAATATGTAATCACCACTACATTTTTCAATCACAAAGTTTTTATGTGCGGCGAAATCACCATCAAGTTTTCTTTGAAATACTTTGATTTTATTTTCAGATAATTGTTCTCCTAAGATGGCCTCTACTTTTTCATCATCACCATCTACGATAACAACTATTTCATCTTCTGTATCTATGTGTTTATTTAAAAGAGTTAATAACCTAAGTAATTCTTCTGCCTCGTTATGTACCGTGATACCATAACTTATTTTCATTCTTCCTCCAACATTTTAGAGAACTTTTGTTGCATTTCCTTATCAAAATCATCTAAAGTATCTTTTGGTATTCCATCGTAATCAACTTCAAGATAAACTCTTCTTTTCATACACTCACGTCTATCAAAAGTTCTGTAACAATCATATTGTTTTATAAGGTTCTTTAATTTTCTGTAAATTTGAGTAGTTTCATTTTTAGTGATTCTATCTTTCATATCAGCTGTTATGGCATCACCTTCAATTTCTAAACCACCTAACTTACCAAATAACCTCTCAACTTTATTTTCTGTTAGTGGTCTTGTGATGGCTGTATCTAATACCAATCCAACAACATATCTTTTAATTCTACCTGTAGATTTTTTTCTGTACCTCAAATCAGGATTAATAATCAATACAGTTCGCTTATACCCTTTGGACTCACCTTTAGTCTTATATATAAAATTTACTATTTGACCAGGTAATACTTTATGCCAAGCGGTATTCTTTATCGCCATTATATATCCCTAACAATACCCATTTTCTGACAAGCTTCTAAAAACTCATATTGTCCATATGTTTCCGCTTCATCAACATCTAACATATGTTCGTGTCCTTGAAATTTATCTAACTTCTTTTCTTCTTCGGTTAACGCCCTAACTTGTGCCAGTTTATAATTCCAATTTCCTTTTGTACCCTCTGGATAAATCATTCCTAACTTACCCATATTCAATACACTTGGAAACCACATAACTTCTCTATCTTCATCATAATGTGAAACATCATTCATTAATTGTGTTGCACCTAACTGAGCCTGTTTTAATTCATTAGAATCCCATTTGTAAGTAGAGTTACTTGTGAACCCACACTTGAAACAAATGTATGAACTGAAAGATTTACCATCTTGTTCTTGTACATCTTCAAAACACTTATCTTCTGAAAAACAAATCGGACAGGTTATTTTTTGTTCCATACTAATCCTTTTTAAGTTTTGGTAGTTTAACTTTATCTAATTTAGGTAGTTTCAAATCTACTTTCTTTGGTAAGTCAGCCAACAATTTATCTATTTGTTTATCTAAAATATTTTTCATATTAGTGAAATTAAATTTAGTTTTTGTATAGTATTGTAATTGTTTACCCTTAGATAAATATTTAGGATAATTCTTTACCACATCCTTCATCAATTGTGATGCGTAATTATAATTAACAGTAAACCACTTATTATCATCAACATCTAATAATATCTCTTTTGGAAAAGCACTTTTAGAGGCCTTGGTTAAATCACCTGGTAGTAATGTGGCAAAACTCGGATTCAAGAAATCCTTTTGTCCACTCCAATCAGGTGCGATTACAGGTTTACCACTTTGACAAGCTTCTAATAATGGTCTACCAAATCCCTCTCCGTGAGTAAATGTAATGTGTGCCTTTACTTTAGGATGATTATACAACTCATTCATCTCTTTATCTGTAAAATCTCCGTGTATCAAATATATATTTGGTAATTTACCATTAACGGCATCTTTGATTTGTTTAATCTTATCCACAATCTCTTCTCTATCTATAATAGAAAAATCAGCCCCACTTGTTTTTAATATTAGACCTGGTTGATTTTTTTGATTCTTAAATGTTTCTAAGAAAACTTTCAATAACATTCCAACATCTTTTCTATCTTCACCCATATTACCAGCCAACCAATGACCTGTAAATAAAAAGTTAAAGTTCTCAGTAACATTACTGAACAAATCTGTAATACCATCACTAAACACATCAATATCTTTGTAAACCTCTTCTTCAAATCCTTCAAATAAAACTGTCCAAGGTTTAATTAATTTTAACTCTTCACCATTTTCAGCTTGGAAAGATGCTTTTGCGTGCCCGTGTGCTGAGAAGTTTGATGTAAAAATATTCAAATCCATTTTATTACAACCAGCAACCCAACTAGCTTGTGGTATTGTAGTTTCCATACCAGCAGTTATACCAATATTCTTCTTACCTATCGGATTAAATTCAGGTGGTATTACAATGTGTACGTGTAAGTCTGGTTGTCTATCAAGTTTTGGTTCTCTAAGTAAACGTGCTCTAATTTTATCGTGAGATGGATTACCATCTTCTAACGCTGTTAGTGGTGTACTTCCCCATCTACACGGATTTATTCTAACATCGTATTTATCCAACTCTATTAGAGCCCTACAAATATCTCGTGAATGATTTCCATATCCACTTCTTGTTTCCACAGGTGCCGTTACCAATACTAATGGTTTACTCATTATAACTCCTAATTCTTAATAATTGAATATTTTTTTCGTGGTGTCCACTTTTCCCAAGCCCTTTCCATATGGTCTACGAATAAACCACACATCGCTCTGGCACTCATATTTGCATCATCACTTGTTACAAACTCGTGTCCAGCTCTACCACATCTTTTACGTTCTTCTCTTCCCATTTCATACCACTCTTTAATTTTATCAGCGGCATCTTCCCAATCACATCTGTCATCGAAAATATATGGTGTTGGAACTGAACCCATTAAAGAACGAGTCTTAGGCCAAACTGGTTTCACCCATTCACCCCAAGTTAGTTCTTCATTATGTTCCCACTCCTTATGATTATGTAAAGATTTAACTTCTTTATAATCAACTTCAGTTAACAACTTATCCTTAACTCTGAACCCACATTGGTCTTGTAATCCACCTGTAACATTTACTATGATTGGTGTTCCTGCCATCAATGATTCACAAGTTCCTAATCCAAATCCCTCGTTACTCGCGATGTTCATTGTAACATCAGCAATATTGTACAAGAAATTCATTTGTTTGTTATCTAACTTCTTATGAGAAAAAACTACATTTATTTCAGGTGCCAATGATTCTATCAGTTTTGGTAAATCAGTACCGTGTTCATCAATTGGTGCGGTGTGCATCACATAAGTACACTTATCTCGTTTATCTTTAGGTAACTGATTTACAAAATGTTGGAAAGCTAAAATACAATCACCTGGCATTTTTCTACGTATGTTTCTGTTAACATACAATAAAACAAAATCAGTAGGTTTTTGTCCCATAAGTTCTTGTTTGAACTTCTTCATTTCTAACAACTCTTTTTCATCAACAATAGGATAGAAAAACTTTTCATTGATACCGTGTGGGATATAAGTACAATCCCAATCTGTTCTTGGTTTTCTCTTAGCAACTTCATCTACAATAGCACAAGTTTGTTTACTAATGTTCATAATTAAATCAGAACACTCATAAAAATTCTCGTTGTATTGTGGAGCAGGCCAATCATCCCAAATGTTATAATAGAATATAGGAATGTTCTGTCTGATTTCGTGTTCCATTCTATACAACCAAACCCAAAATCGTGGGTCAGTATAATGCATAATCGCATCTGGTTTCTCTATCTTAATCAGTTGTCTAACCAAATCTGGATTACCATAACCATCAGTAGGATATATCTTTAAGTATCCATCTTCAACACCAACTTCATCTTTCAACCCCCCACTCATATCAACAACCTTACCATTATCAGGATGTTTTATCGCACCAGCTACTTGAACCCAATCATATTTATCAACCGTACCTAAGACTATTTCTCTTGACATAGTACCAACACCAGATGACATTCTTAAATCATCTGATAATAGTAATATCTTTTTCTTCTTAGGTCGGGCTTGTACTGATTTTAACTTTGGTAATTTCATCTCATAACCTTTATATTTTTTTTAAAATTTACTTCCACTTTGGTGAAGATTTTGATGGCCTATTATTTTGTTTCTTGCTTCTTCATCATAAACAAATAAATCAAGAGAACGATTAACTAATTTTTGTAGTGAAAAGTCGTGTTCGATTTGTTTACTCTTGAATTTTTTATATAACTCATCAATAATTTTCACCGAAGTCAATTTAACTTCGTTCATATTATTACCTCATTGTATATACATATATAAATATATTCTCAATCAATAATTATTGATTTTTTATTTAATTTTTTTGCACTCTTTAAGGCAGATAATGTTCCGTTTGTAACCTCTCCCTTACAAAAAGCAACCACTTTATCAGAATATTTAACCAAATCGTGATTTCTACGATGGTAATTACCAGGACTATATGGTTTATTGTATTTAAAACTACCCTCAACACAATGAATGTTATGTGGTTCGTGATAAGCTGGAAATTCTGAATACTTTATATCAAAATCAAGAGCGAATCTTTTGGCGTATTTATCGGCACCTTCTTTTGCCCCACCACTTACTATCTCTAATTCATCTCCTAATTTTTGTTTTAGGTTGAAGATAAAGTCTTTTACCTTACGAGAGTTTGTGTAACCTCTACTCCCTATAATTGCTATCTTCTCCATCATTCCTCTTTTGTTTTTTTATTGGTTTATCCGTAGATACAAATTGATAAATCTCTTGAAATTTGTTTAAACCATCTAAAATGGCATCATTCATTAAATAACGATAAGCGAATCTGTAATAAGTCGGTGTTGGTAAATGTAATGGATATATATCAAACCATATAAATTCACTAAGTGTATCGAAAAACTTATTACGTATCACACTTTTTAAATTTGTGTGTTCATACGATTCGTATCTTTCTACGAATGATTTCAATACTTTAGCTTCTATTTCAACATCAGTCCAAAAATATATTCTACCAGCATTAATTTGTTTAGATATTTCAGATAACTTCTCAAATACCGCATCTTCAGCATCAATTACATCTGGTAAATAGAGTCTTAAACTTGTTACTCCATTTATCATCATATTATCCCTTATAAATCCTTGCAAAGTCTACACTTCAAATGTTTAGCACACTTTTCATAATCGTGATTTATGATTTTTCCATTTTCATCATAACACTCATCTATGAATTCTTGTAACCTATTCATAACCTTATTAATACTTGGTTTTCCACTAGCAGGTGAAAAAGTTTGTATTCTTTTTTGTGGGAAGTCCATATTTTCATACAATCTTCTCTTTAATATTAAATATTCAACTTCTATTTTATCGATAGGAATATCTCGTTCATCAGAGAAAAACTTCTTGTATAATAATAACTGATTCGTTTTATTCTTATCCGCCTTTTGGTATTTGTTCCAACCCATCGTAGCAGTTTTGATATCGATAATCTTTACACGACCTGTAACTTTATTATGTAGAACAACATCCATATACCCAACAAAATTCATATCTTTTGGTAAACCAAAGTTTAGTGAAACCTCAATACCAACCAACTCAGTATTCTTTTTTGGAAAGTAACTTGATTTACGTTTCTTGAACTCTTCAATAATTTTGATACCATCATTAAAGAACTCAACCATCTCTTCTTTTGATACTTCAAACTCATCACCATATTGTTTTTTAGATATTTTGAAGTTCTCTTCTAAACGATACTTTAGAATATCAACCAATGGTAAGTTATCAGCTTCTTTAATTGTTCTCTCGTAATAACATACAAGATAAGCCTGTATTGTTTCGTGGATTGCTGTACCAAATAATGTGTAGATATTACCTTTGAATGTTTCGGCCTTATCCACATAATTTAGTTTCCAAGTGTAAGGACATTTATCCCATTGTGAAAATTGAGAATAACTTATTCTACCCATTAATCCATCCACTTTCCGTGTTTTCTTAGATGCCAGAGTCTATGTCTAAACATCTCCCATAACAAACCAAATAAAGTATCTGATTCATATACACCAGCTTTACATTCGTATTTATACATCTGGTTTATCCTTTAGTAGTCCTTTCAACCAATGTATGTATGACCGAACTCTCTCACCTAACTCCATATTATTAGGATATTTATCAACTAACTCTTCTATAATTTTTATAGGTTGTTTCATCACTTACCCCATTTACCTCTTCCAACTATCGTGGCCATAATCCCATAATTAGATACATCAAGATATGCATCTTCCATAGGTTCACCTTTTACAGCGGATTCTCGATTGTTCATTAACAAAGTTTTTAATCTTTGTATCTTATCATTCATACGAAACCAAAGACCAGTCAAAGATAACTTTATCTCATCTGGTGTTTGTAACATAGTCCCAACTGAAATATTACCAGGACCATAATCGTGTTGTTTATGTAAGAACAACTCATATTGTTCACGTTGTATTTTTTTGAACTCCTTAGTCATCTCAGGCCATTCTTTTTCCATCTGTTCTACAACGTTTGTTTTTTCTTGTTTCATAGGTTTTTTTACCACCCTTTTTTGTTTTCGAAATCTTGGTTTGTCTGAGATTGAATTACGTTTTAAATCTAATAAACTCATTTCAGATTGCATATAATACTCCTCTATGATATGGTTAAATATACGAATAAAAGTACATACGTGTCAAGTATTATTTTATAAAATCTACAAGACCATACTTTAAACATTCTTCTGCATTCAAGTAAGTATCGTTTCTTTGAGTTAGTTCCCAAAACCTCTCATCTTTAGATGTAACCTCGGCCATCAGTTTATTGATGTTAACTTGTAACTTTTTCAAATGGTCAACACCTTTCATAACATCTGAAGTTTTACCTGCCTCAAATGCTGAACCCTCGTGAACCATTACGGTTGAGTTTTTTGTCATCGTTCTACGTCCTGTACCACTCGCCAACAATACTGAAGCGGCACTCATACAAGTTCCAACACAATGTGTGTTTACCGCTACATCTAATCCTCTGATATAATCCACTAACCCTAACATTGCATATACATCACCACCATAAGAAGATATTATTATATTGATTGGTTTGGTTGGATTTACTCTTAATAAATAATCCATTTTAACTATAGTGGAATATAATGAATCTATATCAAATTCCAAAGTCATAAAAGTAGTGTTAGTATCTGAATTAACACCCCACTCCATCTCTGCCATTGCGAAAGATTCATATCGTTTGATTGGATATTTTGCTTGTGATTCAGCCATTCTTCCCATTATTTACTCCATATTTTTTTTAATTGTTTATCATCAACACCATACTTCATTATGATTGTTGTAACCTGTTCTTTAGTTAACAACTCCAAATGTTCTTCCACTTCACGTGAACTACATTCAAAGTAATCAACCAAGTGTTCCATCGCCCACTTTTCAACTTTTGATTTCTTCTTTGATTTAACATACTTTAAAAATGTCCTACCTCTTGGGATTATATCGATATAAAACTGATATACATTCTTTGGTGCTACTTCCCAATATCTTTGTATTTCATTTACAACTGTCAACCATTCTGATTTCATACTGAGGAATCTATGTACCATATAATTACTCCACGTTTTCTTATCACCATCATTGAGTGAATCCCAATAAAGTTCGTTCTGAACGTTTGTTATTTGTTTTATATGGTCGAATAGAGATTTTGTTTTCATTGAATTTGAAACCCTTGAATCAATAATAAGTAGTTCACATTTTTCTCAAATCATAAACTTTTTTTATCTCATTTGATATTTTTTTAGGGTCGTGTACTTTTTCAATTCTTTCAATACAGGCCTTTGATTTTCTTTCAATCAATTTAGAATCCAAACGTATGGTTTGAATTATATTTCTTATACCACGAATAATAGTTTCTCTATTTCTAAATCTATGTGATTTTCTGATATGTCCTAAACCCTCACCCCAAATATTTTTATCTATCTTTATTACCCATCCACAATCATTATTATTTATCTCAGGTAAAGCTGAAACATCTGTAGTTATAACTGGTACACCAAATGATTGACACTCTAAAACTGAATATCCAAATGTATCAGAATATGTTGGTAGTAAAGCTAAATGTGATTTAGATATAAGTTTTAATACCTCTTCATTTTCAAGTCCATCGTGATGTATAACCCAATCGTTGTATTTTATAAACTCCTTGGTCTCTTTGAAATGTCTTTCGGATTCTACTACTGCGTGAGGATCGGTTTCCATTTTAGAAATTATTGTTAACTCAATATCAACTATATTTTGGATAGCTCTAAGTACATCAGTACCACCTTTTCTCCAAAAAGCATTTCCGATAAATATTATTTTAAGTTTATCTTTGGTATCATACTCTACTGGTTTACGTGTGTTTAATTTTTGTGGTGGATATATTTGAAACATCTTATCAAAACCAACTATACCCATTCTATTAAATAATTCTGTTTGTAACTTTTCAGCCCACTTAGAATATGGAATAATACCTAAACAATTATCTTTTAGAATAAATTCCATTCTTGATTGAATATCTTCAGGATAATAAATTTCAAAACTATCCTCTCTATAACAATCTAACGTATCTGTAGTTCTTGGTAATATAGCTTCAAATGTGGATACCCACGGTGTTGTTCCATTGTGAACACAATTAAAGAAGTGATAAATATCTACACCAAAATCATCACCCACAAAATCAAATATCTTGTTTTGCCAACCAACACCATCTAAGTTTCGTAAGTTATCACAATCTATAAATTCGTGTTCTTCTTGAAACGCAACACATCTTTCGTGTGAGTAATTTTTAGGCCATTTATATCCTATTTTCATAAACAGCTAAAATGTTATCAATTAATGACCGATTGAGGTCTGGATGTTTAGACAAATCGTGTATTTCAAACTCTGGCAATTCTTTTTTAAATTCACCCAAAGATTGAATTTTAATATCTTCTATGATATAAATCCCACCATCTGCAAGAAATGGTTGAAAATTTCTAAACGTTGGTGCTTGACCGTGTACATTATGATTCCCATCATCAACTATAATATGAAACTTAGTGTTAGTTAATTTCAAATGTTCAAAATATTCATTTCTAGCACTTTCATCACCTTCAAATGAATTAATTAAATCCATTGTTATGTTAGAATAATCTTTTACATTTTCAGCTACTTCTTCAAAACTACAACCAGGCCTTTCAAATATATCAATTCCAAATATTTCAGAATCATCAGAAAAATAATGAGACCACAACTTTAAACTCTCTCCTTTTAAAACACCAATCTCAAGAACATTGATATCTTTATCTAAAAATGGTGCAAACAATCTATCATAGGTATCAAAATATGTATGTGGATTGTTTTTATCTGTTTTTAAATTAAATCTATTTTGTATCTCTTGTAACACTATGAATCTCCTTTAATGTAAATCTTATAAATTGTCTCTCTTCTGGTGTTTGATTTTGTATTTCTTGATTAACAACTTCATCTATGGAATCAACTAAATCAAAATCAACAGATATTTGTTTAAACGCGGTTTGTACTCTTCTCTTACTCATCGTTTCACTTTCCCAACCAAGAAAATAATTTTCGTGTGTATCTGAATCTGGTTTTGTACACGCGGTATTTCTGTAATCAAGGTATTGTTGTTGATTGATATGTCCTAAACCTCTAACAAGTGATTCTTTTACTGAAACTCTTGTATGTAAAATTTCATCCAAATAAACATCAACCGCATAACGTATTGGAAAAAAATTATCAATAAGTTCTTGAGCACTTCTACGTGTTAATAAATAACATTGAGCACCAAAATGACCTGAGCCATACTCTGGTTCTATAAAATCTGTACCCTCTATTGGTTTTCCATTAACATAAGGAGCACATCTACCAAAAAATATAATTTTATATGGTAATGTTAACTTGTGTCTTTGATTTAAAAAATGTTCAAACGTTAATTTATTTGGTGTAAATCTAACATCATCTTCAAATATCAAACACTCCTCTTCTTCAGTTTCAAGAAAAGTTTTCCAAGCGTTATAATGTGCGAAAGCGGCACCATAAACACCTTTAGTACAAATACCATAAGATGGTGAGTAAAAATGTTTTGATATCTTACCACGTTTTATTAAAGAAGTGTAATCTAAAGTATGGCCATCAACACCATCAACAACTTCATATTCCCAGTCAAACTCTTGTCGTAAACTTTCTAATCTATCTGTTCTTTCTGGTATACTTATAACATAACTTTTTATCATAACGTACCCTCTATAAAATGTCTTGTATATCCTCTATCATCAAATGTAAAAACAAATCCATTCTCTTGAAAAATATGTGTAATACTTCCCTCGTGATTGTGATGGTCAATCTTCAGATAATCGGAAATATATTCTATTTCTGATTTAAATGGAAGATGATTATGAAAATCACTAATAATAGCTGGAATTTTTATTCCAAGTTTTCTAGCCGCCCATAATCTTGTACCACCCTCACCAGCATTATCTATAGGTACTGATATATCATTTTCAAATTTTATTTGTTTGTATTTGATGTGTTTACTACCAAATCGTTTCCATTGATGATGTTCTATTTTTTGTATTTCTTCAGCATTGGTTGTACTTAAACAAAGTGGAACTATTATCCCATTCTTTTTTACACTACGTAACGTATCATCATAAAATTCTTTTATAGTTCTTTTATTTTCTTTTGAGTAAAATCTATTATACCCACCTGTTATCATATCATTTCTAGCTGATGAATCAAGTCTTTTATAATCTTCATTTATGTGATTAACCCATTGTGGTTCATCAATATCTTTTCTAAATATACCTTCTGGAATTACATTTTCACCCCAACCCTCATCTCCATATTGTGGTGCCCAAACATTAATTGGATCTACATAACCAAATACAACCCTATAAGTATCGTAAGGATTACTTATCTTTTTTTCTATCACAATATTGTAACTGAACTACTCGTTATTAATCCGTGTTCTCGATAGATATAATAATCACTATCTATATTACCAGCTAAAACTTTTGTTTGTAATGCTGCTCTATCAGATTCACCGATATATTTATCTTCTAAACTTTGTGAAACAAAATAATTTCTCGTATTAGAAACAGTATCAAAAGCCCAATCAAAAGAACCTGTAGTTTCATACGCCAATCTAAACACAAAGTTATTAGATTCAGTTAACTCATTCAACTTAACAGGCCAGTTCCCACATTGATTAACACTATAAGTTATTCCTTCTTCCGCTAAACTAGCACTCAGTATATCTCTAAAAACTAAATCAGGATTAGTATTTGGTTGACTACCATCAGTTACATTATATTCTTCTCTAACTTGTAGCGTGAACTTAGTATAATTTTCATCTTTAAGTTTTTTTGTCAGTTTTTTAAAATCAAATCTTGAACCAGATATTACGTTTGGATAATCAACATCTTGTGGATTTGGTAACACTGCTGGATTAAGAAGATTAGTTCTATAAACATCACCCTCAGGAGTAACTGAACCTGTTACCAAAGTAATAAGATTTTTAGTAAACTGCCCATTTTCTATACTACTTGTACTCCAAACCACATCAGGATTTTGTATAACATCACCAACACTAAATTGAAATGAATTCAAATATGGTGCAGTATGTACATCAATACACTTTGCAGTAGTACCATTAGTGTAATAATCTACGGCTACAACAACTCCCTCACCTTTACTTCTGTTCTCAAAGTTTTTTGATGCCGTTAGTGGTGTTAGTATTTCGGTAGTGGGTACTGATAAACTACTACTATACACCAACTTATCGTATTGTGATTGACTTATAGCAGATGTTATAGCGTTACCAGGCCAATGTCCCAATACTGGATTATCTAAAAAGGCCATTAAAAATCTCCTAAAATTATATTAATAAATATCATAAAACTCATTAAATACTAAATGAATTCGTGTTTCATTTGATGGATTTACCGCAGTATGATATTTAGAAGCATCCATTTTATAAATGTAACCATCATTAGGTATCCAAAAACCAACTCCGTGAGCGGTATCCATTATCTCATCAGTAAACGTTGGATTCTCATTTAACCTATAATACAAAAAACTATCTCTCGGAGCTACAACTGCTAAGTGATACCTACTCTCAAAATCTTTGTGTACATTATAACAAGTTTCTTTTTCCATAGACATTAATCGTATTCTACCTATGTTAAATTTTTCTTTCATAACTTTACAAATATTATACGTGTAAGGTGCGATAGATTCAAGTTCTGAATTAATTCTTGTAAAATCTTTTTCTGTATTTTTTAGACCAGGATTATATTCTTCCCAAGATAAACTTCCGATTGATTGTTTCCATTGTAAATCTTCAGGACAATCTTCGGTATGTGATAATCCTAACTGATTTAAATTTGGATGATTCTCACTACGTTTTATAATACCCATCAAATTATCAATTTCTTTGATAACTTGATACCAATCAAATCGTATATCTGTTTTACTTATAAAGTGATTCTTTCTCATTGATTGCCTTTTTTAATTTTTCAGCGTATTTTATATGTGAGGATGGTCCTGGATGTTGCTCATCATCACCAAAATCGATTTGTTCAAAATTAATTAATTCTAAATCACCAATTGAATCAGTCATTCCCTCTTGGTCATTAACTTGTAAGCTCCAACCACCCCAAATTATTTTATCACCTATAAAAGTATTTAACATTTCATATTGATGTAATAAGTAATAATAATTATTGTAATCATTAAATACAATGTCTTGTTTTCTGTGCCAAGGTCTATACGGCTCACCATTATCCCTAAACCAATCTCGTCTATCAAAATGTGGTATTGTAATAATATATAATGTGTTTGAAAAATTATCAAGATGTGATGGTAAAACTCTTAACAAGACCGCGATGGCGTGGTCTAAACCAATACCACCTCTTCCGTGATTATGGATGGAAACACCATCAGTACCAAGTAAGTGTGGAAATGATTCAGTTTGTTTAACACCCCACCCATAAGTCCAACTACAACCAAAAGTATGAATTTCTAATGCAGAGTCTTTATCATTGTAAATCGGGTCAACCAACCTACTTCCCTCTTCTTGATACATTGGTGCTACAAACCTATCGGTTGGTGTAGTTATTTTATCTTCGTAATACCACCTCTCAACAACTTGTCTATCTATACTTTTCACTACGTTCTCCCTTGAAAAGTTATTTCCTTTATTCTTATATCAGAGTTTAACACAAAAGAAACTACTCTTGAAACCTCTACAGGATTCATTTTGTTAAATGGAGCTTTTTCTACTCTTGGTGTATCAACCCAACCTGGTCTCAACACAGTTAAATAAACTCCTTGAAACTTTTGATATTCGTCTCTATGTAACATATCAACATACATCTTACCTTCTCGATAACTATCTTCACCATCCCAATCACCAGCGTTAGAACTAATACTTATTATCTTTTTAGAAGTATCAGTTTTCCACATTCTGTAAACGTATTCAAACGCCTCACCTTGTGAATAAATATTTTCATCATCAAACGCATTGTTAATAAACACATCAGCATCTTTAGGAAACCATTCGTGAATTGATTCTAAACTTTTGCCATTACTTCTACTAGCACCAATTATATTATGGGCAGATAAATATTCACTTAAATGTTTTCCAATACCAGAAGTGTGTCCTGTAATTACTATTTTCACATAAACTCCTTATAATTTGGAATATTCTCATATGTTTTATTATATTTAAAATCACTAATCATTAAATCATTTCTAGCGACATTAAATTCCGTCCCATCAAATAATTCTATATCTAAATATTTACAAATAGATTTTAAAACTTCTTCTTGATTTTCACCATAAACTTCTTCATATGTAAGAACCTTAGAACTTTTAACTTGTTTTAACAACTCCTCTTTTTCTGCTCTTCGTTGTTTTACTTTATCTGTTAACTCACATAAATCAATATCTTTTAACTCAAATTCTTCAATTGATCTACCACCAAGTTGTGGTGAAATCCACTCACCAGTTTGTTGTGCTATCAACTCCGATAAAACTTTTTCTCTAATATTATCTCTATAAATAAAAATAGTTTTACACGGATATTTTTCTATAAAAGATATAATCTTTCTATAATCAGCCAAACCATCAACATCAAGTTTAATAGCATTGAAATGTTTGAAACAATATTCTATGTAAGTATAATCTTGTGGTAATCTGAGAACGCTCTCATAAAATTCGGCGCTAGTAAATGGAACTTCTAATTGTTTAGTGCCCCAATAAAACTCGGCATCTTTTGGTTTGGCATCCACAAAAACAAAATTCTGATAAGATACTCTCATCAAAAAATTCGTTAAATGATTTGAACCACTACGTTGGGTGGCCATCAGAATAAACTTATCCATTATGGCATTTTCTCCACACTATGTACAGGTACAGTATACATTTTCATAGTTTCTAAGTCTTGTACAAAGTATTGTGTAGGGAAATGACTAATCTCCTTTAACACTACAATACTCCCCTTTGATAAGTCTCCGTGAACTTCGTGATGGTCTTTTATCAACCTAAACTTATCACCAGCGTTAGCACCCCAATGACTTTTAGACCTTCTGTAATATTTCTTTTGCATTACAATTGAATTATTACTGCTATTAAACATAAGAGTATAGAAACAAATGTTTTCTCATCAATACCCTCACCAATAAATAACCAAGTGAACAACGCGAATATTAGTGTTCCCATAAAATGAGACATTATTTTAAAAAACCAAGCCTCGTTAGAAAACATAAAACTATACTTTGCGGCATATGCGAAGAATAAACCAGTTGGTGCCGCCATAATAACTGCAGGCCAAGGTGGTTTAGCCCACGTCCAAGCAATCTGACCTGTTTGTGTTAACCAAGCTAAACTATACCCACCAATCATACAAATTACAGTATATATTAAGTAACTAAGATTCATAACTTATTTCCTCTGTTGTTATTCCTTTAGTATGTTCTAAAGTACTAAGTGATTGTCTATTCCAAGATTCGATATCCCAAATCATTCTATTATAACCTTGAGCTCTTACCATTCTTGGATGTTCTGCTTTGAAATATATGGAATGTGTTTTACCTCTATAATCTTTATTCAAGTAAAAATTACAACCATAAACTTCATCTTTTTTTATAAGTAGTTTATCAACAAACGTAAATTCATCTTTTTTCATTGGATTATAAACTATACCATCAGTTCTATTTCTGTAGATGTTTATTTCATTTAATATATTCCACTGCCAACCAATCAATCTATCTTTGAAATACATAACAAATAACTTCCAATTATTATTTAATCTCCAAACAGCTTCATCTAAATCCCACATTCCGTGATAAGCAACTCTACCCTCATCATTAAACTCATTATTAAAATTATCTAATTCTCTTTGTAAATCATATCTTAACCAAGCATTAGTGGCCAAGTATTCAACTTCTTTTACTTCTTGTCCTTCTATATAATATTCATTCTCTACAACATATTTATCGAAATGCATTGTACACCTTAATGACTTCATATGTGATGTACCTCTCTCTCTACACTTTTTATAAATTTATAACCTTTACTTAAATGTGTTTTCTCATCAATTTCTGTTGTAAACAAATCATTAGTGGTGAACCAATCATCTTCAAATCTATCAAATCCAAGATACCCTTGAAATAAACCAGGACTTTTAACTTCTAAAAAACCATCATCATTAATTCTAACTTGAACTTCATCGTGTGGATCTAACCATTCTGAATTTCTACCAACTAATAAAGGCATAATACATTCAGTAAACCCATAATTGTGCCAAAATAAACCACCACCTTGTTTCTTCCAAATATCAATGTGTTTTTCCCCTACAGGATCTCCACCAACCATCGTAACCATATTACTAAAATCTACTTTCCCATCTGACATTTCGAGCATCTTTGGTGTCATTGGTATTACATTAAATTTACTATCTACTTTATCAGGATTAAACTTGGCAACGTGGCCGTGTACACCAGCGACCATAGCTGGAATTGTAAATAAAAATGTAGCGATAGAATTTGGTAACTCACAACAATACATTACATCTTTTTCATCATACTCATACAATTTTATTATTCTATCAACACCCCATTCTATAGAATCATATCCGTGGCAAACCAATTTGAATTGACCATCTTGTCCTCTATCATCTGTTTGGTTTCCAATCGTACCTGATGTAGGAAAAACAATTAACGTATCATCCCAAAGATTTAATGTTAATTGTTCAATCAGGAACAATTCAGTAGCCTCATCAATCTTTGGTGATACAGGAACATAAGCTGTATCAGTATAATAACATCTCCAAAAATCTAATGCATAATCAAATCGTTCAGTAGATTTACTTATGTGAAATTCACCATCTACTTGATGAGCAGTATCTCTAATGTGTTCGGCTACATTAGGTCGTATATCACTTAATACTTTAAATAAATCTATCACAATCTCTCAAATCTCATAACATAATAACTGGCTGCCAAACCTGGTGTTGGGTCAAACCATCCCATCCATCCTTCAGGATCATCTTTACTCAACTCGGTTAATACTATTGGATTTTCAAATTTATCAAGTTTGAATCCTATTTCCGACATCATATTAAATAGAAAATCTAATCCGTGCATATAAACTGGAATCGTGTAATCTAAAAACTCGGCCGAGAAATTATATGGTGATTGTGCTTCTACGGAACTCACAACTAAACTACCACCTTTTTTCAATGACCTATGTATTTCATAAAAAATATCTTTAACAACTAATTTTGATTTTATAGCAGGTATTGTTAAGAATGATGTTGTTAAATCAAACTCTTCATCCTTAAATAGTTTTAAACAATGTGTATCAACAATTTCTTCTTCACACTTTAAGTAATTAGTTTTAGTATCATACTCTTTAGCAATATCAATCATAGCATCCGATGAATCAAACGCAGTACACTCACCACCTCTTTCAGCCAATATCTTAGTAGTTATACCAGTACCACAGCCCACATCAAGAACTTTTTTACCACTCAAATCTTTATCAATCATTTCATAAGGCATAGCTCTCCACCAAGAAATATCTAAATCAGTATTTCCTTTTTGTCTTCTATCGTGATACTCTTGTGCAATATCAGTCCAATCATTACTATTGTTTAGTGTTCTCATATCTGTCCCTCTAAACCACTTCCTTTCAACATTGTTTTTGGAACTTTTCCACAATTACCACAACTATAAACATCAATTGGTACTAAGGCTTCTTCTCCTGTCGGTGATACTAAAGGTGATAGTCTTTTTATTATAGTAGAACTAATAAATAAAACATTATTACAATTGGTATCTTCACATCGTAGTGTTTCTGCCTGTGATAAATCAACTTTAACTGGTTGTTGTTGACCAGGCATTGGTTTCATTGGTTTCATATTCATTTTACTTTCCCTATTATTTCTGTAAACATTGCCATTACGTTAATCTCTTTATCCACAACTACGGCATCACTTTGTTGATACTGAGCGAGTAGTAAAATACATTCCGCTACATATCCTCTACCCCAATCATCCACGGTATCAAATAACAATCTAAACAAATCACTAAAATCTGTTACCTTTGAATCTGCCAATAGTTGTCTTATGTTTTTAAAAGAATTCTTTTTATCTTGTGTTTTCAAGATTTCTAATACTTTAACTTTATAATCATTCTGAATACTCATTCCTTCATCAATAACTAATCTACCATCCACAACCTGTCTTTGTGCGGCATTGATTACTCTTCTTAAATCAGGAAACCC
>CEON01012717.1_pt1 | contig 24372 bp, 49 predicted proteins | sample 530291 | NCBI WGS metagenome assembly CEON01 (sample SAMEA2619888, study PRJEB7988) | marine metagenome | biome: marine biome (ENVO:00000447); feature: surface water layer (ENVO:00002042); material: "saline water (ENVO:00002010), including plankton (ENVO:xxxxxxxx)" | depth 5 m
GATGAAGGAGACTGTTTAGTCTTTGCCTCATCCAACCAGATTGGTTCCAGTAAACCCCAGTGCACTACCTTCAGGAAGAGTTTCCAGTGATAGTCTTCAACTGCTGCGTTCTTCCCTTTATTAGGTGAACCGAACTTCTTCATCTTACCGTTACAGACACGGTTCTCGTCATAACCCCACCGATTACCCGAACGATACAATGGCGTACGGTTATGGCGGATATGACTAATCACACGCCCTAAGTTACTGACGTGATACCACGGTAGGATAATCTCCTTACCGTATTCTACTACACGCGCTAGTTTCCACTTCTCCCCAGGTAGGGACGTAACTAGCTCTCCTGGTACTGTATATGCTATATCGAGTATATCTTTTAGTTCAGTGTTTTGTCTAGTGCCTTTTGGTTGTATGAAGTTTGGATTGTAATCGTAGTCTGGATCGAAGTTTGTGCCAAATGTCATAGTATGTTTAATGTATTAGTATAGGGAAAACGCTCGCGGGGGGTGCCCCTAGAACCGTTTTACTTCCCCTTATATATCAGAAATAATTCAAATTTAGGACAAAACGAAACTTCTGGTCAGTTGTAGATGTGCCAGCGTGTGGTGTATCAACAGGGAAACGAACAAGTCGGTTCTCTACCGAGTTCACCTTCGTACCGTCCTTGAAGAAGGTATAACCATCGCAGGTATTCAGATAGAACACCGCAGTGGTTGCCCCCTCAAAGTCGTTCATACCATACTCTCCACAGTCTGTGTGATAGTCATACTCTATCATACTATCTGTGTGATGGTTCAAATTTGCTTTGATCCGTATTAAGGCACGAGGTCGCAAGTAGTTAATGAGAGGTAAGATGTATTCCCACTCCTGGGATTGTGGTCTACCTAACTCATAGAACTTATGCACCATTTGCCAGTTGTATAATTCCTTCGCTTGTAGTTCTGGATCAAATGCACGAGCAACGTGCATCACCTTCGCGTGATTCAGATACCAAGGAAAACATTGATCTCCACAGATCTGTTCTTGCATCTTGTAGAACAAATCTTCAGGCAAGAAATTGTCAATTACCTCCAACGAAGGGACTGTCATCATACTCTCCTAGTTTTTCACGAATAGAACGCCATAATGCTTGTACTTTCTCTAACTCCTTGCCACCACAAACATCTGCCTTGTAGATAAGAGCCCACTTACCTGAGTTGCAGATAAGTTTACGCTCCTCATCAGTGAGAGAGATCTCCCACTTAGATGTCGCACTCGCCTTTTTCATAAAAGTTCCTGGAGGATTCAAGTTGCTGTAGAATCTTGTCGCATTCATTATAGCGTCTTTCCTTAAAAGGTCCAATCGCATTCATCTGATAGTAACGAACAGCATCAAAGATCAGTTTCTTCTGGTCTAATGTCAGTTTATTCATCCAGTTTAGTCACAACAAGGGTTTCATCATCGACTTGGTATTGTAGTGTATCCCCAATGAGCCATCCAAGTTCTTCTGTTAACTCATCGGGTAGTGTGACAAAGAGATCGCCGTGGTCATCTTCGTCAATCGTAAGAATAAATCTACGAGACATCCCGTTTCCTAATAACATACATTGTTGAAGCTATGTATGTTTGAACTTTTTCCACGCGACTAATATCAAATGCTTTGTGATGTAAGATGTAACCATCTCCTAGGTACAGTGCCCCGTGATTCAACCGATTGCTGCCGAGGTTCATCAGCAACACATCATATTTTTTCAAATCTCCGAGGTCGAACTGCTCACCCATCTCTGATTCCCTGAACACCTCCCATCCTTCGTCCTCCCAGAGGTCCCTCAGGAACGCTCGGTGGTTGAATGAATAGTCTTCCTTACACTCGTGGATGCCCAGAGCGATTCCAACGTCATACAGCAGGCGGAAACACCCACCTCCTCGTTGTCCTCCCCACTCCCTTCCGAGGAACTCAGAATACTCTTCCTCAAATGCTAGACGGACTCTTTTGGTCATTTTTTACCAGAAAAAAATTTTGTATATGGGGGGACCCATAAATGCGTTTTCGATAATATATGCGACCCTATACTGTTGTAGGTTGCAGAGCGGGTCCCTTTTTAATATGCGAAAAATGTCAATAACCCTCGGAGGATTGCACGTGGTAGCACATACCCTCCGAGACGCAATAATTCAATAGTTTATGATACTTAGTGTACCACGGTTCGATTTCAGTGTCAAGCACAAATTGTGCCCATTCCACTAACTCCGAAGGAGGCAGAGATTGTGCCTCCATTAGTTCACATAAGAACTCAAATCGTTTCATTCTTGTGTAGTGTAATCGATGTCAATATCTCCCCCTGATTGATCATCAAATTCGAGATCTTCAAAGACATCATCCGAATCATCTTCGAGGAATTCATCTATCCAATCGTTGTCTAGTTGTTGATACTCATTAGGGTCAACCATTGAATACATCTCCGTCGAAATCATTGTTGTCTAGTTGTTGCTTACTGTTTGTTCGATTGTGTTGTTCACCCTTGTATGTGTCATTGAATTGATCATACTTAGTGCGGGTTCTTGTTGATCGTTTTTCCCTCAAAGATTTCGGTCTATTTGACCTATACGTGTCGTTGCGTTTGTAAGTGCGACCCATCAGATTGTCGGCAATAATGTGCAGAACTGGACTACTTAGGAACTATAAGGAAAACCTCCGAAAATGTCAATAGTTTGTGTGAATTTCTCTTCGTCCTCTAAGTGTTGACAACTGTCTCGCGATAGAGTAGAGTCTAAGGTCACATCAGTTCCGTACATTTAAGGCGAAAGATAAAATTCGAGAGTATATTTATTTAACCATTTATTTTCCACAGAGATTGATACCTTTTGTGGAAAACATTGTGGAAAACTATCACTCTGTTCCCCATCTTAAGTTAGTATAATGGTCGTTCACTTTGTCTCCGTCGATGTGAAAAACGTTGGTATGATTAGACTCCGCAGGATGAAAAGCAAGAGCGGTTAATCTAGCGCATCTTCTTACTACTGTCCGCCCCTCTTGTCTGAGGGTTACTCTTCTATAACCGTTTTCATTTAGATGAACTTTAAGGCGTTTCCATTTACCCCACTTAGTTGAATAGATCTCTCCATCACTTGATACAAAATAATCTTCGTATTGTGGGATAGGTTTGTATAACACTCCTGCCATATCTTGGTAGGTATTTTCGTTGATTTTAGTAAATGGATTCATTCTGACCAAGGGGCAACATTAAAGGACAAAGTAATTCTATTCCCGTGAGTGTTTGATTCATACCCGTGGGAAAGATTAGAGGGGAAGATAACAATGTCTCCCTCTTCTGTGGGAATTTGTGTATCTAACTGATTGAAAGGAGTGATCTTAGTTTGTGGCATTTGTACGATCGGATAGAAAGGCGAACCGATGCATCTTTTCCACTTTAGTTGAGAATGTTGATCGTGGTCAAAATTAACATAATAGACACCACTATAGACGGTGTTGGAGTATTCGTGGGGCGCGTAGAATGATCCCTTATCTGCTAACTCAAGAACAGAATCTGTGAGGACTGGTTGTTTCATATCGTATGCTAATCCTCCGTCATTGACCTCTAGAATCGCCTTAGAGATGGTCTCTCTGATTGGTGCTAACTCTGGGGTCATTAGTATATTCATCCCGCCTAATTGCTTGATACCAGTGTTAATATCTGAACGGGGCGAGACGTTCACATCTTCGGGATTCATTGACCGAATATAGTCAAGAATTATTTGTTTATGTTCTTTATGGTCTGGGTTGCGATATACGCCAATAGGTGTTAGAAACACGCCGTAGACGTTAGTTGTTGCAATCGACTCAAAATTGTCCGATAAGTTAGGCATAATGGAGCAATAACGACAATAAAAAAGGAGATCAATTTGATCCCCTAAGTGTAACTTATTTAGAGTTAATTGTCAATCATAATTGATTGATCTGGCGCTCAATAGTTTCACGGCGATTGTTGATAACGTCAGACAGATTGCTGTCAAGTAAATCGACAACAAGATTAGCACCGAGGAGAACAACAATGGCAGTAAGTGCGAGGCGCATTTGTGATAGTGAAATGAGGAAAAAAGGAGAGAGGGGAGATCTCGCGGGTGGAGATACAATTACATAGACCCTCTGAAGAAATCAGGCAAAGATGTAACCGTTGGTGAATTCTTTCACGACATTGTTGTCACGAACGAACCACTCATAATTCTTCTGAAAGACACCATCAGTGACGCCATTGCAGAAGCAGTTGATGATAGCATTGAGACGAGATTTGGTGGTAGTTGTTTGCCAACCGCCATCAAAGATCTCAAGGTAGTCATCACCCAAGACGGCAATTTTGTTACCGTGAAGACGAACAACAGAGGTGTTATTTTCTTCGTTAAAATGAACAGAAGTGTTACCAGATTGCCAGTTCTTGCTGTTAGCGAGAGCGGCATTCATTTGGGTTTCGATCTTACGCATTTGGTGTGATTTCTTTGACTCTTTTAATATACAGGTTCCCAAGGGGTCAGGTAGTTCACGGTGATACAAAACGGGAAAACCACTTGGGGAACTGGCACACTAGGTTTATTCTTGATAGTAATGCAGAGGATATGCTTCAGATTTAGTGATCTGAATCTTGCCATCTTCAATCCATTGGTATTGCATCCCTCCTGCATTTTTCTCATCTACAATGATCCAAACTCCACGCACATCATCGACCTCAGTGATAACATATCCGATCGTTGTTGGTTCAACCATTGATAAGTTACCTGAGCGAATTGCCTCGTCTTTGGTGTTATGTTCGCTGCGGTGATTCCATACAGTTGCTGGGTACTTTGCTTCGGGAACATTACCAAATGCGGTGCAATAAAACATCAATCATTGAGGGGCGATTGTTTGCGTCGAAAAACTTCCTTACCTGCAATAATGTCTTGCACATAAGCAGAATCAATGTTGTGAGGGTTAGGCACATCGAGACCCTCAGATTCTGAGTCTAGGTAATCCCAAGACCCATATTTTTCAGGTGAATGCCAAAAATCCTCCCAGTCTTTAGGTGAATTTGTTACGTCTTTGATGTTGTCGCTCATTGTCATCAACCTCCAAACATTTGGTCGAAAAGTTCTTGAGAATCACGCTCTAATTCGTCGCGGTGTTCTTGACACCAACGCTCCTCACGTTGCATCCGTTTTGTTGCTTCGGACGGGGTAAGTTGGTCGGGGAAGTAGTTCAGTTTTCCGTTGGGTTGTTGAAAGAACATTATTAGGACGTTTGTAGATTGAGAGTGAATTTAGTTGATCTTGAATGTCAGAAAAAATGTCGTTCATAATTATTCTCCGTGGAAAGCAAAGTGAGCATCAACAACGAAATCGATCACTTCGTCAGTTGCATTAACATCGAAACGATCGCAGAACCAATCGACACAATCATCAGCAGGGAGCATCGTGTCAAACATAAAATCCTGAAGTTCAGTCAGGTTGGAGTCAGAGAAGAGAGTCACGTTGTTTGTTTTGTTCATACCAGTATGATTGCACAGATCCTGGGGCGCGGTAGTTCGTGGTGATACAAAACGGGAAAACCAATTCTCAAAGTGTCACTGCCATCCCGTTGCCTCGTTTGGTTCTTCTTTAGTGTCAATCCAGACGCCTTGATTGTTGTCGTCGATGTAAACATTGAGTTGATCCTCAGTGAGTACATCCTCAGCAAATTCTTCAAACTCGTCTACATTGTCGTGACACACATTTAGGAGCACAGTATCAAGCAACTCAAGATCACCACATTGACTATAACCCTCCGCGAGAGTTTCTTTCACAAACTGTTGAAGAGCGTCAATATCCATATCCTCCACAATTTGGTCAACCGCGTTGACAATCAACTCGTCGCGTTGGATGTTAGTCAGTTGGATGTTCATTAGTCTCAGTTGGGTGTTCATTGGTCAGAATAATGAAAGTTTGCTCAGGAGACTGTGATTTCATCAAGAAACAACCACTCGTAAGATCCATCCTCTGGATCTACACCATCAACAACAAATTCTTTGAAGATGGCATCAGCACTGTCGCGGTCGTTGTTCTCAACGTGGCGTGTGATCTGATCCATATAATGTTCACCGAGGAGATCAATGGATTGTTGCATTGTTTCAGTGTAATCGTTGGTTTCAGTGATTGAAGAGATAGTGAAATCTTCAGACGATTCGTGTTCCATTTGCTTTGATATACCTGTTGGAGATAGTATATCCGAGACGAGGATCTTTGCGGTTGCTGGGATTCTCGTACTGACGCTTGAGGTTAGGTATAAGAATAGCAAGCACATCATCGGCAGAAAGTTTGTAAACCTCAACGATCTTGCCAAGGTGATAACGTGCGAAATAGTGGTTCTTATACTTACCGATCTTGTCATTGATAAGATAATTGACTTGATCTTTCCAAGTTGGTTGAACGGAGATACCGTTATATGTAGCGGTAAGATTTTTGCCGATTGTTGATTTATACTCACAAGGACCATCCTCATCGTATGCATCAGCACCACTATAATCGTCTGCGATAGTGTGACCCAAGACGCCTGCTAAGTGAATCTCACGAGAACGAGCGTAAGAGAAAGGATCTCCCCAAGATTGTTGGTCGCAGAGTTCATACATCTGCTCGAACAGTTGTTGATAACGTTGTTCGGGAGTGAGAGTCACAGTCATTGGTCTTTTGTCGATGTATGTATATTAACGCAGATTGGTGCCCTGTGTGAAGATAGTGGACACCTCTGCGATTGTCATATTAAAACGGGTTGGTCCAACTTTCGTATTGATTCATACTAATTTCATTGCATTTGCAGAGCATATCAGTAAAATTAGACCACGATTCGCGCTTTGCAATGTTATCTCCGCGCAGACGTGGTGATGACATACAAGCAACTTTCCAGTTGTAGCGGAATTGTTGAAGAACTTGCGCTTTTGTGTAGAATTTAGAAGTCACGGTGAGTAATAATGTAGAGGACAGAATAATAGAGAATTGACATTAGCAGGCACAGGCAAGAGCGGAATTGAACAACTGCGCTTCGGTGTTGATTCGGGTCTGTTTGTAACCATAACCCTCAATGCGAGATTCAACCTCACGCTTCACATCTTTGATGTTGATGTAACGTTTGGATTGAGTTGCACCGCAGAAAGTAACAACTTTGAGAGCAAGACGGTTGTGCTCAGTCCCATCAGCAAACTTCAGGGAGTAGAAGTCAACAACCATATTGCCGTCTTTTGAAGTGAGTTGCATTTGAAATCCCTTTGACTCTTATACAATACACGATTTTGGGGTGCTGTGGGGCAATAGTGTGCACCTTGCCGATTGTCACACGATCTCGGTCCACCGCTTGTGGTTTGCTTTTGTTATCCTACCTTCGTCCAACAAATTATCACAAACGTTGCAGAAGACCATAAACTTTTGAGTACGGTCCAATGTGTGAGTTTGTGGGTTTTCTGCGATCACGTCGAGGATCATTTTTTTGGAGTGGATCATTTTACTCAGGATGGGGAAAGTTGCAGTGGTCATTGTTGTCAAACGTACTGAAGTTTACCGACGAGAGTGGTGATCTTGAAATTATTGTAGTCTCCCATTGTAATCGAACGGTCATCAGGGAGGATGCTCAGATCTTCACGAACTTGCCAAAAGTTCTCTCCTTGAGTGATAACGGCAAATCCGAAACACCCAGGCACTGGCATCATAAACAGACCGTGCTTTTCTGCCTGTCGTGGTGTAGAGAATCCACGAGCATTGATGCACCATTCTTTACCATCAGAGTCCTTGCCGAAGTAGAGACAGATGTGATCGAGTTCCATAGTGCTGTTCCTTTGACTCTCATAGAATACACGAAAACCACCCCGTGGGGTGGTTCAGTGGACACTTTATCTAATTGGCACAAGGGATTTACCAGTGTGTGCCTAAATGTGTAATTTTATCAAAGAATGCTGCTCTATATGTGTCACTAATGCTGTTAGCATCCACATATGCTGCATTCAAATCAGGGCGAACTTTACCAGTCTCACCATCAACGTATCCCCAAACTTTAGTGTATCCACCTCTATCAGCGGGTGCAATCGCTTTGATGATAAGATCACCGTTTTGCCCATCTTCCTTGGTGAATTGCCAAGTAACAGAGGCGTGATTTGCTTCTACTTTGTCTTTCTTTTGTTGGATGCGGTCAGCACTACCTCCAGCGCCTAATCCTGCGGATCCAACACCAACAGAACTCTCAGTCAGTCTCTTGTTGATGTTAGCGAGACGGTATGCTTTTGCCTTCTCACCTAACTTTGCAAGCAGGAGATCTGCCTGCCCATTAACAGTTTCGGATGCCATTTACTTTTCTCAGTGTTAGTGTCCTGTTTTATTTATGCAACAAACGACTCAGGGGGAACACCCTTGACGAAGATAGCATCACACACATTTTGGAGACGCTGAATCGTACGCTTGCCATAGTTCTTGTACACGGGGACAGAAACATAACCCGTGGGTTTACGATAGAGAGAGAATTTACCTGCAACGATGTTACCAGCAGCGATGTCAGCAGCATCATCACGATCGAGACGAATCACACGACCGATTGTTTGTGCCATCTCAACGATTTGCAGGTTACGAAGAAGAATTGTGTGGGTAAGACCAGGCACGTTGATACCTTCAGACAGAATACTGTAGTGGAAGATAACAAACTTCTTCTCCTTATCCTTGCCCCAAGCAGTCAACGTGTCGAAGAATTGCTCACGGTTTACCTTCTTATCGTTGACATATGCACCGAACTTAGATGTAACGTGAAGCACGTTGTAACCGCGCTGCTTGAGTTGAAACAGCAAATCTGTCTTGGCAATAATATTACCGAGAACACGACTGCTGGGGACCGCTACAAGCACCTTAGCGGCGTGATTATCATCCAGTTGGTCAATCACATCCTGCACAGTGGTAGCATCAGCGTGATGTGCTGTTTTCTTGTCACGATTAAGATCAACCTCAAAAGGTACAATCGTGGGAGCAATGATGCTGCCGTTGTTCAACAACTCAGGAGCAGGAACATTCTCGATGATAGGACCATAAACGTCCACATTGTTCATCCCGCGATGATGACGAGCAATGCGAGGAGTAGCAGTAAAGAAATAGGTACGCTTAGCGAGATCACTAACAGCGACAGTAGGAACAAAGAAAGACCTCTTAACACTGTTATGTGCTTCGTCGAAATAAGCACAATCAATATCAATGCCAGAATCAACAACACGAGCAAGAGAATGATAGGTTGTGAAGATAATTACAGACTCACCTGCTGCTCTTGCAGTGTTAGCGAAGAGAGCAATCTTTTGAGACTTGGTGCTGCTGAAGTAGTGAGTTTCACCACTGTGGCAGTGTGCAACGTGTGTCCAAGTGTTAGAAACTTGCTGCATAAACTCATCACAGAGTTGATTAGCAAGAAGAATGCGAGGAGCAACAACAACAATAGTCTTAGGACCGTTGTTAAGTTGACGCAGGCAATCCTGAATCATAATGAATGTTTTGCCGCCACCAGTAGGCACAATGATCTGACCTTTATCGGCATTGCTCATTGCATCGAGAGCGCGTTGCTGGTGAGGTCGGAGGGTGATTGTCAAGTCTGTTTGTCGTCTGTCCCATAATTATACAAAAAAAACCGCCCTGGGGCAAGGGCGGTGGACAGTACCGTGAGTGTCATAGCATTTCTCTACATATCCTCCTGCATTCTCCGTGCGATTTAGTTTCAATCGAACAATCAATTAGGCAATCGAAGTAGTCGTTCACATTGTCAAGTTCTTCAGTACAAGTATCAACAGTGTGTTCAAAGTGTCTCCATTCTGCCATTTGATCTTTGGAAATGATGTTGTGCATCATAAACTCCATAAAGAACAATTACATAACAAAGTTAAACTTAGGGGACATTTTCTCACCTCGCTAAACTCTACTATTATGTATAGTACAATACCAAACTTAACTACTATTTGTTGCTTTGGTGTACTTTCTTATCGGTTTCTGAAGTAATCATAATATGCATCGGAGTGTCGCAAGGTATCTTCACCTTCGACAGTATCTCCAGATTCGATTGTATCCACGCTGGACACGTCTGTGGATTGTTGCACATTATTCCAACGAATAAGGTCTCGGTGTACAATAGCAAGCAGATCATTCATTCTATTGATCTGTGACTTGGTGAATTCAGTGGATCCAGATACTCTGACTCGCAGTGATTCTACCTCATAGATCATCTGCTCCATCTCGTTCATCTTCACTGTCGGATTCGATAAGTTGTGATAAGGCATTGTTTACAAATTCTTGTAATTGTTCATCATTTAGTGCAGACAACCATCCCCATTGTGGATCGTTTGGATCCCAGTCAATAGTAACTTGACCCTCGTCAGTTACATCGATCTTAAGCGAATCCCCTGCCTGACCCTGCGTTTCGTTTGGCATCAATCACCTCAATATGTGAAATAAAATGTTTGAAGTTCCACCAAGCGGTTTGAACTTCCTCGTAAGATTCTACGATCTTAACACTATTATCAGTGCACCAGATCTTATACCAGTGGCGATCATAAGGTGCATCTGATGTTTGTTTGAAAAACTCAGGCAAGTTGTTCATAAGTCCAATGCGGATCATCTCTTCCATCCGACCACATCCAGAACTCTGGATTTTGATGACTAGAGAAGAACGTACGACCGTCAGATCTACGTTCTTCAATAGTACACATCGGATTGTTGTTCATTATTTGTGCAAACTGTAGTTTAGCACGATCAGACACTGGCGTGAGTTTCGCCAGTTTCCTCAATGGCATTGACATAATCTTCTAGTTTATCGAACAGGTTACTGTAGGAGATATTTAGAAGATTCTCTTGCAGTTGTTGGTCACGCTTTGACATCAGTTGCATTGCTGTCTGTAGCGCGATCGTCTCCCTTTTGTTCAGTTTGTTCATCTTGTTGAGTAGGAATAGGCATTGATGGTACAACAGGATCACGACTCCTGTTCTTGATAACGATGAAAGCATCTTTATTATACTTTCTCGTTCCTTTCACTGGTGCCCATTTAGTTCCATCGCCATCAATCATATAGACTGAGGTTCCGCCAACTTCTAGGGCAATGTTATCATTGCGAACATCCCATCCGAGAGTTTGCATTAACTGCCATAGATCCTCTTGAGTGAAACATTTGTCGCTCATAACGTGTTCTTCAGGTTCAAGGTTTCCGATCATTTTGATTGTCAATTACGAGTGTTTCCCAGAATAGGTCAACTGTAGCATCATCATCAGACATTGAATCAATGTCCAAACGTTGTTTTTCAATCCAGCGACGGAGAGACCAATAACGGTTCTCCCACATCTTAGCAGATTCGGCGTCAGTCATCGTGAAAGATCGGAATTACTTCAATCTTAGTACATTTGGGATCTAATTGCAACTCAGTGCTGTACCATACCGCGTCCGACAGATTTAGGAACGTAACTTGCTGAGTTGAGAAACTTCCTCGTTTCTTTTGCTTCTTCCACGTCACGTTGAATTTGTTCATAATAAAGACAGATCTGTTTATACAACTTGTCGTTGTATGTGTACATTTCAGTTGCGTAGTTTCTCATCGTTGTTCAATAGGTGGAAGCATTTCGTTTCCTGGGTGATCGTTGGTCTTGCCCCTGTATGCTTTCTTATATTGAAAGACAGCAGGGTCAATCTCAAGATCATCCCAGTCTTGTTGATATACTATCACACAACATTTGGTTTCTTTCCTGAAACAATGCTCATCACATTGCTCCTTGGTAGCAACACAAATGGTGAGATATTCGTCCCCAATGTACTCAATCTCCCCCTCAATGGTTCCCCATTTAGCAGGCATACCCACTTCTAATGCTTTGAGAACATTTCTTAATTCCAAAGGTAAGGACTCCGATAGAAAAAGAGGCGTCGTCATTTAAGGACGTGCCTTAAGTGTAGCAGATCTGCAATCTCATCGAGGTTGCACTCTGTGACAGTTAATTGAGTGTCACTGATCTGCTTATTGTGATGCTTGCGGTGAGTATTTGCCAGATATAACATAAGTGCTTTTCTAAGTATGCACTTCTGATTCTCTGACAGAATCTGTGACTTCAGGTACATTTTCGTTCCCCCCAGAACGTTTTTCGTAATACTGTCCAACAAGAAAAACTGTCCCATCGGACAATTTCTTGCCGTAGGTTTGTCTCAACCTAACGGTGTCATTCTCGCAGAGACGAATCTCCTCGCGGAATGTCATACCATTATACGAAGTTTCCCAGACAAGGCAATCATCATCGATCACTGAGATGTCACTTGTGTCTGGTTCTTCTGACATATAACCTCTGGAACGCTCACACTTATTGTCAGGAGTGATGAATAGTTCCATATCTCCTTCACTGAAGTAGTTGCCTTCCTCATCTTTTGAACACCATTGACTACCCCAACTGTTGTCAGATCTCTTGTCACAAATCAATGTTGTTTCATACTTAATTTGTTTGTTGAACTTAGTGTAGATATACCTACGATATGAGGTCCATCTACCACAAGAACGATCCATCCAGTTAGTTACTCGTGTGTCCATAAGTTGTCGAAGTTGCTTAACAGTATTTAGATAGGGATTAGTGAGAACTGATCGTCAGGAAGATCAGGCGTCTCTACTATATCAAATCCAAGGGTAATTCGTCTACCCCCGAAGTCATCGTTTACGAATACTTTGTGATACCTGCCTGGGGCAGCACCAAAATATATGTTTCCCACTTCGTTATTGATCTCATAGAGGACAGGATCCTCACCGTTTCTAAACTTAGTGGTGGTATTCTTGGGATCAATACTCACATAACCGTGGTATGGAAACTTATGATCGTGCCACTTCAATACCTTGTCAGGAGTATGATAATTCATCCAACATTGCATATACAGTGGTTCATCGTGTGCAAGTGTTGTGCGAACCACAGTCTGAATGTCACGATATAGTTGCCAAAATAGTGGTGATGGTGCTGTCAGTGCAAATATATTATAGAACCTATAACCACTGAAATCCTTCTCACCATCTAGAAATACTTTGTCATCCTCTCGTTGTTCCTGTTGAGAGAACAAGTTAGGTAGAGCACCAAGAGTCAATTCATTACCAGTGAGAGAAGAATCGAACCCAGTGAAAGTATTCTTGAAATGACGATGTGCACGACCAAGTTGTGCAATCATCTCATCTTGTTCATTTACAACAACAGGTGACCTCCACAAACAGTGAGCGTCACCATCATATACCTTATAGACTTTATCCATAATCAAGAATGTACTACCATATTTAACACTGGTCTCCAAGTTCCCATTGGCAATGTAGAAGCGTGAAAGAGATCACCTTTAATAGCAACAGCACGTCCTTTCTTGGGTGATACTGCTGTCTTAACTGTGTACATATCTCTCGTTGCAATCTTCAAGTATTCTTGATGATCTCTCGTACGTTCATCATAGATGATCGTATCACCATTACTGTCATCAATGTAGTAGATAACATTCCACGCTTCAAAATGATACGAATCAACGTGTGGAAGTTGTACTTGATTAGAGTGCCAAGCAGGCACACAATTCACACGCATACGAAACAAACATTCTGCCTGAAGTTTCTCTCTAAACTGTAATGCCAGTGGCATAAACGCATTACACAATGGACTCAACTCTCCACCCTCATCCTTATCAAAGAGATAGTGAAAGTTGCAGAATCCATTGCGAGGATCATCCTCAAACATATCACTGATTGCAGCATCCTTACGGTGCCACATCAGGTCTTCATTCTTGATACAATCTATCAACCAATTTTGGTATACCTCAGGAATAATATCATCAAACACGATGACATCTTTTGCCTTCTTATAGAATGTATCGAATGGATTTTCGATTGTTAGTTTCATTGATGCAAACGTCTCAGTTGATCTTGAACTTTACGTTCAATGAGTTGATGTTTAATTGTTGGGTGATCGATTTGTTCACCTCTAGCACGGGTGAAAGATGATGTTCTGCCCAATACTGTGAGCAGATACTTCAGTTCTTCAGAGTCAAAATTCATCAGGTGTAATAAGGTGAAGAGTTAATCATCGACTGTTCATACTGTATCTCTTCGGATGCAGTTTCCCAAGGATAAGCAAGACCAGGGCGACCATCCCACTTATTCTTACTATATTTGCCATTTTTGTCAACATAAGAGACAAATGCTTGGATTTGAAGATCTCCCTGATATTTTGGTCTCCAGTGGAAATCTTTGTGTCCCCTGAATATCAATAAATCGCCTTGATTGAGGACAATTTGATGCGACTTTCCATCGATCTCAATATAGAAGGGCCAATCGGTATCATCACGAGTGATGCAAACATTACCGACCCATTCTCCTGAGGTTCTATCACGATGTCGTACAAGATTGGTACCCTTAACGTACACCCTCGCGTAGGAAAAGGTTTGCCATAGTTCTGCATCGAGCACTTCCTCAATCTGTGGTTTGATCTTATCACCCATCGCTTCAAAACAAATAGGTGAATACATTGCAAATGCCCCAGGCATAATAGGATCACTGGTTGGACCCATCGGGTTTGCCTCAATGATGTCCTTAATCATCATAAACTCAGTCTTCAGATACTCACAGAGATCTGTACTGAGTGCACCTTTAATCAGGTACAGTTTATTATCAGCAAGTGTTTCAAGGTCCAATTAAAATACCCCTCCCAAAGAATACAAGTGTTAGTCTAGCATCAGAAACGTCATTACCAAAGAAGTTCATACCTCCGTGGTATTTACGTCCATCAAATAGTATACAACGATTATAGCGTGCCTCAACAGTCACTGACGGTCGAAATACACCATTACAATCTTCTTTATACTTCTCGAACTTTGCTGCCTCAGGTGTACCCTGAAGAGCAAGTTGTTGTTGGAACTCTTCTTCATATCCCTGACCATTGAACCCAGGCGGTACATCATACAGACAAGTTCCTGTGCCTGGTCTAATACCTTGATTCAAATAGATAACAGCACCGATTCCCAAATGTGGTGGGTCAGTGTGGATCCACCCAGGAGAGTTTGGTTCATCACACATATGAAATGTCATATCTGCGATCTCAAATGCTTGATGATGTGGAAGATACCTCACCAGTTTCTTACACACAATCTCGTGAAAGACTGGATCGATCTCATTTAACAGGTTACATCTTTTCCCTGGCCAATTACCACCACGAGGGTGATCTGTGCAGAGAAAGTATTCTTGTTGTTGAGCAAATGCTCTCACGAGTGATGGTGTCTCAAAGAAATTATCGATCACCGTTGTGGGAACAAACTCTTCAGCGTAATTATTCATTTGAATGGGCACCCAAAGATAAGTTTGTCGGAAAGATATGGAATGATCTTTTTCGCTTTGACACGTTTGTGAACATCCAACATAATTTCAGGTTCAGGTCGTGACTTCACCAACTCGAAAGTTTTGTTGAAGTTCCCTTCCTTCATAAACCTGATCTTATATAGTGGATCACCACGTTTAATTATGATGGGTTTCTTGTCATCAACCAGACGCACACCTAGAGAGATAGGACGACACCAAGAAGAGAGATTAAACCATCCTGTCACCAGTGTGAAATTATTATGTGATGCTGTCCTTGGATGGTCAATCTGTTCAATCCAAATATTCTTACTCTCTGTCCAGAATAGAAACATAGGGACAGGAATCTGAATTGTGGTGATAGGCAACGTTGCATCTTGTACGTTCACCCATCTCTCAAAATCTTCCTGTGAAATATTTGGTGCGTGAAGTTCTCCTGTTTCGTTATTAACGTGCAGTGTGATGTCACGAGGTGCATAAACTACAAACTCTCGCTTAGCACGATGACTCCACGCAGGACAATCGTAGAACGGTGTATCCTTTGGAGAGTGATTGTCGATCTCTTTTCTTGGTTCAAGACCCACTCCTTCTATATCAAGAGGAGAATCTAGCATCGTGATTGGATCACGAGCACCTTCATATTGGTAGTAGAAAATCTTACTTGACATAATTGAAATTTATCACAATTCTATTTGTGTGGGAGGTAGGACAGGACGATGCGTGTAAAATAGAACCATCAAAAATAATTAGTTTTCCTTTCTCTGGTTTAACTCGATCAACAATCTCCAAATTGTCATTGAAGAAGAGCGTGTCGCCGTCTGAATCATTAACATAATACAATGCTGTCGTGTGTGGAAAGTCAAAATCCACGTGTTTATTATTATATCCTTCTTGCGTTGGTAAAAGCAATCCTCCCTTAATCCTTATTAACTCGTGGAATCCATCACCACAGAGTGTATAGAACAGAGGGAGGATAAAATTACAATGGTCAGACTGATGACCATTTTGTGCGTCGAAGAATAAATGTGCAAATCCTGGGGTTCCACGATTAGCACCAAATGCTGCCTGATCGACGTAAGTTACATCTTTCAGAAATCCCCACTGAAATTGTACATCACTCATCAGTTCTTCAATCTTGTCCGCATACAGCGGAGAGATAACATTTTTAATTACCTTCATAATTTAGAGTGAGAACAATTCGGTCTTCGTCAGTCTCATTTGGTTGTGTCTTATGTTTCAACCAACCAGGGAAGATTAGGATGTCGTTTGTTTGTACTGGTATTTCTGTCCATAGTTTTTCTTGTGGTTCAGATGGTGTACCGAAGAGATGATACTCAAACGGATCTCTGACAAGAAAGTTACCAGAATTAGGAGGACACTTCAAATAGCACGACACCACAAGTGGACAGGGTGAGTGATAGTGCTCTAGTGTTTCTCCTCCTCTCTTGTGTAGATTCACCCACGAATTAAATGGTTGAGGCATACACGGGAAATAATTCCAGTGATCCCAGATAGGAATAATCTGTGCTTGCATCCAGACAAGAAAATCTTCAAGTATCTCCCAATGATGTGGAGACTGCTGAAGATTACCTGCTGTTGAAAATGCGTTGCCAGTTTCTAATACTGAGGACCTACCAGTATGATCTAACAGTTGACCACAATGTGTCTGAAGGGGACTACCTTCATAGTTAAAATCATACTGTGTCTTCCAAAGATAGTTTGGATGAAACTGATGTGGTTTAGTAACTTGGGTCACCTGGGATGTCATCATCAAGTGTTTCGGCGTTGCTGGTCTGACCAACAATTTCCATTTCCATATCCTGCTCAGCAATATCTAGTGCTGCGCTAGGAATAGGAACATCACCTTCCTCACCCATAATATCACGTTTCACAATATACAGTGCATCAATAGCACCTTCAAGGCGAGACTGTTGAGCAAACGCATCACTACGTTGTTGGAACTCAATAGTTGTCACACCATATGGATTAAGTTTCTTGTTAGAGAAGTCCTTATCATATTTCTTGATAAGTTCTTGCACTGCCTCCTTCTGGAGGTGAAAGTTCTGAATCAGTTCGTCAATAGTCATCGGGTTTTTCCATTGCTGTGATAGTTAATAGCACGCATAGCACGCTTGATCTTAGCATTAACTGTGTCTTCTGTCGAGTATTCTGCTCTGAGACTATAGTTGAACGCTGCTTCAAGATCCCAATCTTCTTGGGTTGCATTATCTATAGTCATATCGTACCAAGTTTTCTCGATAGATGATCTTGGAACAGGTACAAACTGTGCTAGGGGTGTACCTGCCTTGACCAACGTATGACCATCCATAACATACCATAGCAGTTGCACATTCACCTGCATTGCAAATCTAGGATCATAGATCCCAGCAACTGCTTCAAATCTTGACTCATTATTCCAATAAACAGGAAGTTGCATAAACACAAGATCATCACTAGCACGAACACGCCAAGGTGTCTCTAGTTTGATAATATGTGCCAAACAATCCCGAGGATTATCAACCAGTGGTACAACCTGATCAGGAGAGTGATCCCCGATGTAGTTACTATGCCTTGCGAATGTTGCTGGTGTTTCCCACTCGTAAGATACTCCATCACCATTAGTGATGATAGTAAAGTCCATAGGAGCAGTAACAACATAACCCATCCTAGTGATTTGTTTCAAACCAGGACAGTTAGCAACATTCTGTGTGCCCATAAATGGGCATCGTGATTCTTTGTGCTCCTTATCCTGCCACGTCCTCTTAATAGATGATGTGGGTATTAGTGGATAATTCTCAGCAAGTCCTGGTTCGAGTGAGAAGAACCGCAACCACGGTTTCTTACGCTTCCAGGGAATCCCGAATTTCATCAACTCCTCCATAAATGTTGTCAAGTAGATACTGGTAATGAGAAGGAAGTTTGTGAACTTCGTTGTGTACATATGCAATGTACTCTTCTCTATCCTGTTTCTTAATTGCCAAAGTATCTAGGTCCATATCGTGGTAACTAAACCTAGTACCAAGGCGCAGACCCATACCAGCAGCAATATAATTCATACCAAGCATATTGGCAGCAAGTGGACAGTTGTTGTCCAGAATGTCACCCATACGCTCATAGTTATCATTCACTTTGACGTTACCATCAAAGTTCTCTTCCATATAATCACAGCGTTGTGTGGCGTGACGCCAATAGGGGTTATCAGTACGCATAGACAGTGCATAGTGCATTGCCACAAACTTACTGAAACCGATCACTTCACGCTGTGCCTGATAATTATACCACGATCTTTCCAAATTGGTAATATATCCTTTACGGCGCTTCAAGACATCAACCAGACGAAGAATGTTCTCGTGTGTAGTCAGCAGACCAGTAGATTCCAGTGGTTCAACGAAACCATAAGACAGACCGATTGCAAGACAGTTCAGTTCCCACGCCTTCTCACGATAACCGTGCTTGATGTCAACTTCCTTGATCTCATATGCATCTGGTTCGATGTTGAATTTACGTTCAATCCACATCTCAAACTCTTGCTTTGCCTCACTGGGCATAGCAAATCTATCTGACCAACAATATCCTACACCAATACGATCCCACAGTGGAATAGTCCACATCCAACCATTCTCTGCACCCTCACAATCAGTTGTGTTGTGCATTGCAATCTCACGGAACTTCTGATCCTCATAGGGAATCCGTGCAAAATATGCTTTGTTGTTAGGAAGAACTTTCTCGAAACTAATATGGCGAACATTCATCAATCCTTCGATCAATGCACCCTTGAAACCAGTACAGTCAATGAACAGATCACCAACCACACCAATAGTCTTCTTAGATTCGTCTAGTCTAACTGCAAGTTGTTTGATAATACGATTAGACTGAGCAGGTGAACCACCAGCAGTCACATCTTTCACCATACCACGCACATCACCAATAATGTGAGTGAAGCGATCAACTTGCTTCCAAGGTTCGCAGACATTTACTCTCAACCACTGTCCAAACTTTTCAGCATCCAGATGATATGCTACATCAACAGCAGGATCAAAGTTACGGAACTTACCATCCTTATTGTCTGTCTGTTTATTATGCGTTGCTAGGAGAGTATTCTCTGCATTGTAGTACGTTGCAAATCCATCAGGAGACTCATACAAATCTTCTCCTGCACCAATACTTGCTTGAATGTCAAAGAAATCTTCTATATTTCCACCACCAATTCCGACTTCCATTGTGTCTAGATGATAATCATAGACACCAAAAGGATACTGGAAGACAGAATCGTTATTATCTCTAAAATTAGTAAACTGGATACTATTCTTATAGGTGGCATTACACGCTGCCATCCAATCTTCGTCACGAAGACCCAGTGCTTTCAAATACTTATTGAAGTGACCAAGAGTAGATTCACCAACACCCACAGTTGGATGTTTGGCACTCTCAACCAATACAACGTTGATCCAAGGGCATAATTTCAACAAAGCAGCGGCGGTCATCCATCCAGACGACCCGCCGCCAACAATAACTACATTGTTTACCTGCATAACTTAATCACTTTCTTTATATAGTATAGCACAAGTGCTATTTTATCACTCAGGAAGTTCCTCGTAAGTACGTCCCCAGTTGCTGTATCTTTCCCAGCAAGGATTCTCAGGAGTGGAGATCTTCATAGGACGATCTGTGCTTGGTTCAACAGCATCAGACATAAATTCAGCAACCTCTTCCTCAGTCATTGTAGGATCCATTGGTTCCTCAACGTCAGAAGGGCGAACTGTATTTTCTTTGACTGTCTTAATGTGATTAAACCACAGTGCATCAGCACCTGCAAGGTCTCTACCAGCAGCAAGATCTTTATAGAGAAGATCCAGTTGCTGACCAACTTCACCATATGCAACTCTACGAGTGGTAGCAGGATCAGCGTAAGTTTCAGTACGCTCAACCCAGATCATATCTTCAGCAGAAGGTGACCATTCAAGAGTCCAAACTTTAGTGATGTTGTCGGGTGCATTCACCCACATCTGAGCACATCCACGTCCCAAGAACAGAGGATACTCTTCGCCAGGTTCAACGATGTCAGCGACACCGCCTGTAAAATCCATAAGTGCTTTCTTCATTGCTTCCCCTTAATTACTTGTAGTTGATGACAGTAACGACACCATACTTGCCGTTAGATCCACGGAAAGAAGAGAAGTGACCACCAGAACCGCCTGCACCAAATGCAGCGTGGTCTTGGTGATTGTGGGAGAAGTTGCCACCATTGGGCCAACCTGCTGCCACAGATCCACCGAAGTGAGAAGGACCACCAGTTCCACCGCCGTGAGCAGCGTGAGACTGACCGCCACCACCCCAGATGTTCAGGTCACCGCCAGAACCCTGTCTGCCGAGACCACCAGAGTGAGAGTTGTTACGAGCAGCACCGTGACCACCACCCGCAGACATATAAGGACCGAAGGATGTGGATCCACCATCACCACCTCGGTTGAAATACCAGGTTCCACCGCCACCACCACCGATGGAAATACCCACCGACGAGATGTTAGCAACAGACATAACGCGCTCAGCGTAACCACCAGCACCGCCAGATTCGCCGTGACCAGCACCACCGCCTCCGCCACCATTTAGGCGAACGTGGATATACTTAACACCAGATGGTCTGTTCCAGGTACCATTACCTGTCCAGACTTGCATAGAACTGATGTTCTCTGAACTCACAGATGTCCAAGACATATTGGAACCATCAGTTGTGAGGAATTTGCCTGCCTGTCCTGAGACACTCGGTACAATCTGACCAGAGGAACCAGACATTGTGCCGTTGACCGTTAAATTACTAACGGTGAGCGTACCGTTCGCAGTAATGTTACCCGATGCAAGGGTAAAACCACCAATACCAGACAGGTCTCTAATAGATGCAACTTTGAGTGTACTCATTTGACCTTAAGAATTCTCCTAGTGTTATTTATACAATTATGTAGGCGGGACAGGTCTAACATATCCTTCTGGAAGGTATGGTTGATCTCTCTCCCATTGTTCATCATCAGGGTAATATCCATCGTGATACACAACTGTACCAACTGGATTTTCCATTTCAGTTGTCTGATCTTCGTAATCAGGAACTGTAAAATTTTCTCTGAATGTCAACTTAGAATCACCTTCGTGACACCAGACTTGTAATGTATATTCCTGACCCTTTACCAAGGGAGGAACATTGCACATCATAATATAACGTTGATCTGTGCAGATAACTCCTTCGAGTTTATCCTCAAGAATGACTTCAGCACCCTTTGTGATGAGGACACCAACTTGCAGTTTATCAAACGTGCATTCATATTTATTATCCTTACGGATGCTAACTCTAACCATAACAGAGTTTGCTTTCAAGGTTTGAAGAGATCCAACCTCAATAATATCTCTGTCAAAGTCAATAAGGACTGAAGCAGTGTTCAACTGCTCATAGTCATTATCTTCTGTTTTGGGTGCGTAGATACTTTTAGTAGGCATTACTCTTCATAGCATATGGTACAAATGCCACTGCCACCATCATTTTGAGCAGCGCCATTACGGAAACTATTTGCTGAGTCTCCAGGTGTTGTGTAGTTACCATTAGATATAGAACTATCTATGGTGTATGGACTTGATGCCCAACTGTTACCTCCACCACCTCCAGCAGCACCATTACAATCGCAACCAGGGTTACCACCACAGTTTCCTGCATTGTAACCTCCACCGCCTCCACCGCCGCCTGAAGCGTCGTTACCAGGTCTTCCGCACTCATCACCATTGGTATCACCATTCTGTCCAGCGCCACCACCTTGGGATCCGCACTGTCCATTCTCACCACGTTGACCGCCTGCACCGCCTCTACCAGCACCACCACAACCTTCGCGACCTCCACCTCCTCCGCCGCCTCCAGCGACTTGGAGAATGTTGCCTTGATTCATATTGACACCCATAGGGGAGAACAGCATCGTTGCTGCTCCACCTCCACCACCACCTGCTGAGCAACCTCTGCAAGAAGCGTGAGTTCCACGACCACCAGAACCATATCCAGATCCATTGGTACCATTACCACCGCCGCCCCAGCAACCGTAGCAACCATTTCCTCCACCACCGCCACCACCGACGTAGATTCTCATTCTACCGCCAGCATTGATCCAGGATTCTTGTACTTCAATCTCAGAATATGACATACCACCAGAACCGCCAGAGTTACCACCCTGACCACCTCTACCACCAGCAGCACCCCACATCCAAACGTAAATGCTACCACCAGCACCATCACGGATGTACAAACTATTATCACCAGTACCAGTAAATCTATGGCACTTCAGTTGTTTACCGTTACTAGGGTGTTGTGTATTAAAAACTGTACCGTTATTATCTGCTGTAATTTTAGGAACACCACCGCCACCACCTGCTCCACCACCACGGGAACACATTGAAGATGATAGAGGATTGAAGTTTCCAGAAAAACCGATTTGAGTGGACATAATCAGGAATAATTAACAGCGGAACCGAAGACAGAGAATGCTTGCTGGTTGGGGTTAGAGATATAAACCATAGCAAAAGAGATGATACAATATGTACCATCCATACCAGGAACGTTACCACCAGACCAGAAAATACTTGTGGATTGTCCGTTAATAGTAAGTCCAGTAGGAATACCACTACCACCTTCACTCTTCATAACCACAGTGATACCATAACCGTGTGCACCATCAGTAGGCACATTGTTTAGGGTAAGTGTGAAGTTACCACCACCAGTTTTGTTAATCCAGATCGTGTTACCGTTATTAAAATCGTGGGTAACTGACCCACTCGTCATATAATAATAAATGCTCTCTTTCGTTTCACTGAAGTGTAGAGTTCCAGTAAACGTAGCGTGCTGTGATTCAATATCAACAAACTCAGCGAACGACAGATCGTCGTCACCCATAATCATCCAGGATGCACCATTCTCAATGGTGAGTGTATATCCAGACGCAATCTCAATCGGACCAGCGGAGAAACCGTTAGTAAATTCAACACCACCGTTGAATGTAGCACCAATCGTCAGGTTTTCGGCAATAGTTGTACCGTTCGTTCTGATGATTGACTTATCACCAATCGCAGGACCACCTCCACCAACGTCACTCCATCCAGGGTTACCTTGGTTGGCATCCTGTTTATAGATCTGCGCCATATCCTCGGTTGAGTTATACACAACCGTACCAAACGCAGGAGTGCCAAGAGCATTGACCTGTGATTGGTTTAGCGAAGGAAGGTTAAGTTGTTCAGTAATCTGCCACGCTTCCACCAAACCTCTGGTGGTCGCTTGTATCTGATTACCGTTAATCTTGGTTGCCATAGGAACCTAGTCTCTACAATAGTATTTAGATAACGAGTTCTCTGATCTGAATCACGTCACCAGTTGCAGGGGGAGTGCTAATACTAAAGTCAACTGCGTTACCAGAAACCTGATAATCAACACCAGGGATCTGTGCAACACCATTAAGGAACACCAACACAGAGTAGGAGGTGTGTCCAGAGGAGATAGCAAAGGACGATGTAGATCCGTTGCCATTGTAAGTGACACCGTTATTGCCATTTGCAATACCAGTTGCCAGTCTATATTTATCAGCGGCACCATATGTGCCAGTCACATCAATGTTACCATCGAACATTGTGTTGCCACTAACTTTCAGTCTGTTGTTAGCATCGGGTGCCATACCGATACCATAGTTGGTAACACCACTGAAACGACGTGAAGTGATCGGACCAGTATCAGTCAGACCAAACTGATACCAAGTTCCTGTTTCATAGATCCAACCAAGTGAATCACCTGCTTGCCAATCAATATTATAGATAATATCGCCATCATTAAATGCAAGTGACGAATCAATATCTGGTTGACCTGATCCATCATCTTCTGCTAGGAACGTCTGCTTTAGTACAGTACCATCATCGTTACTGTAAGTAAGTTTCAGAGTCTGAATATTTTCCTGAGCAGTAATACGCTTCTGGAAAGTAACAGGACCTGAGAAGACAGATTCCAACTGGTTAGATGCACCACCGATAACAGTCAG
>CEON01046692.1_pt1 | contig 24338 bp, 32 predicted proteins | sample 530291 | NCBI WGS metagenome assembly CEON01 (sample SAMEA2619888, study PRJEB7988) | marine metagenome | biome: marine biome (ENVO:00000447); feature: surface water layer (ENVO:00002042); material: "saline water (ENVO:00002010), including plankton (ENVO:xxxxxxxx)" | depth 5 m
GAAACTCAAGTAGTAGTAAAAAGAGAAGATGAAATGGCATTTGCAGAGTTAAATGGTTCATATCTTAAATTTGTTGAAGATGCAGCTAGACTGTTGTATGAGCAATTAATTGCAGATAAAAGAATTAAAGACTTTAGAGTTATATGTTCACACCAAGAATCACTCCACTCACATGATGCGATATCAGTTATATTAGCTCCTGATAGTAAATTTTGTGGAGATGTTTCACATGAAACATGGTCAAGTTTAATTCATATTTCGTAAATAATAAAAATAAATAGTTATGGCAAAAAAAAGAACAATAAATGAATTAAGACAGGTAAAAGATTCTGTCTATGTTAATCGTAATGTTAAAAAAGGTAGTGTTAATTTTGTAGATGAAGTAGAAGAATTTAATGCCACAATGGGAAAACCAAATAATTATGAACCTACAATACCTGAAAAAAAAGAGTGGCAATTTGTTTATGATTTCATCCTTGAAGAACTTGAGGAATATAAACATGCCTGTGAAACAGGTAATATTGTTGAGGTTCTTGATGCTTTATGTGACATTGCCTACGTTTCATTGGGTAATGGAACTATGTTACATGGTCTTAAAGATAAAATATGGCCAGCGTATCAAGAAGTACAAGGTTCGAATATGTCGAAAGCTTGCACAAGTGAAGAGGAAGCACAAGCAACCGTTGAAACACGTTCTAAAGAGCAAGGCGAACCGTGTCACTATGAGAAGGTTGGAAAGTATTATATTGTCTATAGAACACGTGATAAAAAAGTAATGAAAAATATTAATTATTATCGCCCTAATTTACTTCAATTTTTTACATCAGACGAATTGTCTAAATTTATTTAAACTGAATGTATAAAAAATGTTTTGCTCAAAGAATAAAAGGTAATGAATTTTTAGTCCATCTTTGGGAAGATGAAGGTTATAGTAAAATTGAATGGACTAATCAAGCTTATATAGAATGTGATGATTCTCAATCTACACATACAGGTCTAAATGGAGAGTCTTTAAAAAAGATTTCTAATTGGAAATCAGATAATACTAAGCTCCATTTTCATGACATGACCCCATATCAAAAATTCTTAGTTGAAAAATATGGTACAAATGATGAACCCTCAACTACACAAAAAGAATTATTTTTTGATATTGAAACAGAAATGGGTGATGCACTTACTGAAGACTATATTAAATCAGCACCTAAAAAAGTAACTTCAATAGCATGGTATGATAAACAAGTAGATCAATGGGCTATTTTAATTTTAGATCCAAAATCTAAAATGGATAGAACAAGAGCTAAAACTAAAGAAATCATACCTTGTAAAACAGAAGAAGAATTACTAGCAAAATTTTTAGAAAAGTTTAGAGAAATTGATCCTGATATTTTAGTAGGATGGAATAGTGATTATTTTGATATACCTTATTTGTATTATAGAATGTGTAATGTATTAGGTGAAGATTGGGCTAGACATTTATCTCCAATTGGTTATGTAAGAGAAACACCTTGGTTTAAAGATCAATATGTTCAAATAGCAGGTGTTGAGTCTTTAGATTATATGAGACTACATAAGAAATTTAGCTGGGCAGATGAACCATCATTTAAATTAGATGCCATTGGAGAAAAATATGCTAATATAAAGAAAATAGAATATGATGGTAATTTAGATAAATTATTTGAAGAGGATCCCCTTAAATTTATTCAATATAACTTTCGAGATGTTGAAATATTAAAAAAACTAGATGAAAAATTAGAATACTTATCATTAGTTAAAAATCTATCCCATAAAGGTAAACATAATTATAGTGAAGTTTATGCTAATACTAAGACACAGGATGGAGCCATTTCAGCTTATCTATTAAGTAAAAATATTATCCCACCTGCTAAAGATAGAAATCCTTTATCTAAAAAGAATTATGCTGGTGGTTATTTATTTTGCCCTAAAGCAGGAATTTATAACTATGTTTTTGACTTAGATTTAACATCACTATATCCTTCAATTATAATGACTGTTAATATTGGTAAAGAAACTATGGTTGGTAGAATTATTGATGCTGATGATCGAAATAATCGTTTAGGATTAAATGATTTAAAAACTAGAGATTATGCTGAAGAATTAATTGTTGAAAATAATAAAAGAAAACAAACTAAAGTTAATGTAGGTAGGTTAGTTAGGATGATTGAAGAAAATGAATTATCTATATCAGCAAATGGAGTAATGTTTGCTACTAATCGAGAATCAGTATTATCAACTATACTAAAAAAATGGTTTGATGAAAGGGTTAAGTATAAAAATGCGATGAAAAAAGCATATAAATCTGGAGATAAAGAATTAGGTGCAGCATTTCATATGAAACAATATACAATGAAAATTTTGCTTAACTCGTTATATGGTGCAACTGCTCTTGGTTCATTCCGTTATGGGAATGTAATATTATCTGAAGCTATAACACTTAGTGGACAGCGTATTATACAAGAATCTGCATTAGAAGCTAATAGAGTAATGAATAAAGAAATAAAAGCATGAAGCATTTAGAAGATACTCCTTGGTGGATTTGTGATCCTGAAGATACTAATTACTGTACTTATAGTGATACTGATTCAATTTATATGCATGCTGAACCTTTATTAAGATTTAGACATAGCAATTTTGATGAAATGAGTGCTAGTGAAAAGGATGATGCTTTAGAAAGTATAGCAATGGATTATGAAAAACTTGTTACTAATTCTTATGATAAATTAGCTACAGATTGTTTTAATGCTAAAGGTAAACATAGACTAGAAATGAAAACTGAATGTGTTATTCGTTCAGCTTATTTTAGAGCAACAAGACGTTATGCACAGTGGATTACTAAACAAGAAGGTATTGTAAAAGAATCATTAGATGTTAAAGGGTTAGAATTTAAAAAAGCTAATTTTCCACCTGTATTAGGTAAATTTTTTCATAAAACATTAGTAGATGTTTTAAAGGGAGCTGAACAAAGTGAAATAGATAATAGAGTAAAAGAATTTAAAAAACAAATTCTTGATGGTTCTATTCAATTAACAGAATTAGGTAATCCAACATCTGTAAAAACATTAAATAAGTATACTGAACGTAAAGCTAGAGCTGGTGAAATGTTTACCGTTGTAGCTAAAGGTGCTCCTGCAGCTGTAAGAGCCGTTATTAGATATAATGATTTACTTAGATTTTGGGGTTTAAGTAATAAACATAGTTTAATTACGCAGGGTGATAAAGTTAAATGGATTTATCTAAAACCAAACCCATATCAAATTGATGCCATAGCATTTTTAGATTGGGATTTACCTGAAAAAATACGTACATTTATAGAACAAAATGCTGATAGGAAAAAAATATTTGAAAGTATTTTATTAAATAAATTAGAAGGATTTTATAATGATTTAGGTTGGACTCTAAATTTAAACCCATATAAAGAAATGTTTTTTAAATTTTAATATGAGTAAGAAAAAGGACAAACCAGATATGTTTGCTGAAAATAAGGCTATCATGCCTTATGGAGATAGTGTTGGTGCTCCTTCAATCCATCCAACTAACATATCAGCTTATAAACAAGAAAAAGTAATTAAAACAAATCATTATTTCGAAGCTCGATTTGATGAAATAAAAGAAGAATATAGAAAATTATTAGAAGCATATAAATGGAATGAATTAGTTTATAATAGTGATTTTAGATTTGAACCTATTAAAGGTAAAACTTATCATTTATATCAAAGAGAAGAAGATGAAACATTATTTTTATCATTAATAGGACCAGATGAGTGGAATCAAATTTATATAGGTTCCTTTAGATTGGATTCTGATGATAAATGGGATAAAATTAACTAAATATGAAAATATTAGGATTAACAGGAGGATTACATAGTGCTGGTTTAGCATATCTTGAAAATGGAGTACCTATATTTGCTTTTGAAGAAGAAAGATTTAATAGAATAAAGGCTTATAAAGATTTTTATGCTATGAAATTTAGGATGCCCTGGGAATGTGGTCAGCATGTATGGTATCATAAAAATTATGATTGGTTAAAATTAGATTATATTACATCTCATTATGATGCTGACGTAGCTGAAAAAATATGGAGAGGAATAGGTTTAGGACCTTTTCCTAGTGAAAAATATATTAAAATAAATCATCATTTAGGCCATTGTGCTTTAGCTTATTATTGTAGTGGTTTTGAAGAAGATACTTTTGTAGTATCAATTGATGCATCAGGTGAAAAATATTCTTGTAGAATGTATCTTGGTAAAGATGGGAATATGGATGAAATTAATAATATTCCTTTAACACATAAATCTTTAGGACATTATTATTCTATGCTTACTGAGTTTTTAGGTTTTAAAAGATTAAAAGATGAAGGTAAAATTGTAGGGTTATCATCTCATGGGGGTTATAGAAAAGAAGTTTATGATTGTTTTAATAAATGTATTACTATAAATGGTTTAAAAACTGATAAAGATAAAGGTAAAAAATATTTAGGGGGAATATATGAAGATTTTTACAGACTTTGGTTTGAAGAATTTGGTAGTAAATTTACACAATTTGATGAAGATATTGCATATAATGGTCAGTTAGTATTTGAAGAAAAAGTACTTGAATTATTTAATAATTTACATGAAAAGTATCCTAACATTAAAAAAATTGCTTTAGCTGGGGGTATATTTGCTAATGTAAAATTAAATAAAAGAATTAATGAATTAGATTGGGTTGATGAAGTATTTGTTGCACCGCCTATGGGAGATGAAGGGTTACCATTAGGTTCAGCATTAGCAGTTCATAAATTAAAGAACCCAGACTTTAAACCATTTAGACTAAATGATATATTTTTAGGTACTTCTTACATAGATGTTGTTCATGATAAAGAAAAATTTAATTGTAGACCATATTCTCCTACACAATTAGCTTTTGATTTAAAAGAAGGTAAAGTAGTAGGATGGTTTCAAGATAGATATGAACATGGTCCTAGAGCACTTTGTAATAGAAGTATAATAGCAGATCCTAGTGTACCTGGGACCTATAAAAAAGTAAATGATAGACTGCAAAGAAATGACAATATGCCTTTTGCCCCTGTAGTACTTGATACTCATGCAAGTAGTGTATTTAATGTTAAAAAATCAAAATATACTGCTGAATTTATGACTATGTTATATGATACTCATCTAGAATGGCATAATAAAATCCCAGCAGTAGTACATCCAGTAGATAAAACAGCAAGGATACAAATTGTAACTCCTAACTCAAATGGTAAATTTTATGATTTATTAAGAAAGTTTCATGCAGTAACCCAAATTCCAGTTTTACTAAATACAAGCTTTAATGTACATGGTGAACCTATAGTTTGTCATCCCAAAGAAGCTTTCGTACATTTGGACAACGAAATAGTAGATATTCTAGTAATTAATGATAAAGTTTATACTAAAAAATGATAAATAAATTAACAATACAATCAATTATTAATAAGTATTATCTTGGAGTAAATGAAGCTGTAAAATGGGTAGTTGAAGATAATGAATTAGGGATTAATTTTATGACCCCTACTAAAGATGTTATTGGATCTGTTTCATGTAAAAATTTCCAATTAGAAAATAGTAAATTAGCTATTTATGATACTAAAAAATTATCAAGTCTAATTAATATTTGTAACGGAGATTTACTTCTAGAATTAGAAAAGAATAATGCTATTTACACTAAATTAAAAATATCAGATTTAAATTTTAATCTAAATTATGCTTTATCGGATCCTTTATTAATAGGAAAAGTAGGAGAAGTAACAATACCAGATTGGGTTGTTGAATTAGATTTAACATCTGAAGATATTGATAATATTATTAGAGCAAAAAGTGCTCTATCTCAAATAGATAATATGTTAGTAACTACAACAACAAATTTAGATAATGAAGATGTAGTTGAGTTTGTGTTTGGAGATGAATCTGGACATAATAATAAGATAACATATCAAATAAAAGGAGATATTAAAGAAAAAGATATTAAATTACCATTTAATTCAGATACATTTAAAACTATTCTTCATGCTAATAAAGACATGGAAGGTGGTAAAATGTATTTAAGTAGTATGGGTTTAATTCAATTAGATTTTGAATTAGATGATATTTCTTCAAGGTATTTTATGGTAAGGAAGGCAGAAACAGAATTTTAACATACGTATAAACGAATATTAAATTGACCTTAGGGCGCACGTTTTATATTTTTATTAACCAGATGATCGAAAGACATCACAAAACTAAATGATATGAGTACATTATTTTATGAACACACCCCATTCGATATTTTATATCGAAATTTTTTCAAAGCAGACGAAACATTCGCTCCTGCACTTAATTCAAAACAACCACATCCACTAGACATTTATTACGATCAAGAAGGTCTTTACTTCGAGATTGCATGTACTGGTCTTACAAAAGAAGATATCTCAATTGAGATTGAAGCTGATGTATTAAGGATATCCTATACTAAACCAAAAGATGAAGAAAAACTTGATCTGTCAGGTTATATTTACCATGGTTTAAGTAGGAAATCATTCAATTTAGGATATAAAATTGCTCCTAAATTTGATTTGACAAAAATAGACGCTGAAATGGAAAATGGATTATTGAAAATTTCAATACCATTAACTAAAGAAGCTAAACCGAAAGCAATTAAAATTAAGTAACCTAAAAGCGCCCTTAGGTTGGTTTATATTTTGATTTTTCGTATATTAACGTTATAAAATAAAAAAAGTTATATGGCAAAAATTACAGACCCAAAAATGCATCCCTACTTTATAGGAAAAGACACACACTGTTATACAGTGTATGAAATAGTTACACCCCAAGAAAAATACCTTGCAAAAGGTAGTAAAGGAAAAGATTATGAAAAACCATTAGGACATTATTCTAATTTCGGATCTGCTTTACAAAAAGTAGCTACAGAAAAGCTAAATAATGAAAGAGATCATTATAATAGTATTCAAGAATATGTTGAAAGATGGGATAAATTGTTGGTTGAATTAAAAGAATTACAAAATTATAGAGGACTAAAAGCAAGTTATTAATTATGAAATTAGAAGCATTATTTAACGCCGTAATTGTAAAACCAATTGAGGCAGAAGAAACTCAACATGGTAATATTATTGTACCAGATATGGGTAATGAAAAAAATCAAACAGGTGAAGTTGTAGCAGTTGGACCTGGAAAACACACAATCACAGGAGAATTTATTAAAACTATTAGTAGTGTAGGTGATATCGTAGTATTACCAACTCAAGGTTTTACAAAATTACCTTATGAAGGTGAAGAATATTGGGTAGGACCCGAAAATCAAGTATTAGCTAAAATTAACAAATAAAATAAAAAGATATGCCAGTATACAATAATAAAGAAGTTCGTTTTGGAGCCAAAGCAAGAGCTGAAGTAATGGAAGGTATTAATACACTAGCTGATGCCGTTGTATGTACATTAGGACCTAATGGTAGAAATGTTTTAATTGATGAAAATGGTTATGATGATAATTATAAGCCAATTCATACTAAAGACGGTGTTACAGTAGCTAAACATATTACAGTTCATGGATTAGTTAAAAATCTTGGGGCTCAATTAGTAAAACAAGCAGCACTAAAAACTGCAGATAAAGCAGGAGATGGTACAACTACTTCAACATTATTAGCTCGTGAGTTAATTAAAGAAGGTTTAAATCATCTTAATAATGGAGAAAATGCTGTTGAAATTAAACGTAGTATTGATAGAGCAGTAAAAGAAGTAATTGATATTGTTAGAGATCATATATCTAAAGAAATCTCATCTGAAGAACAATTACAGCAAATTGCAACAATATCAGCAAACAATGATATTGAAATTGGAAAACTTATATCAATGGCTATTGAAAAAGTAGGTAGAGATGGAGTTGTTCATATTGAAGAATCAAAATCAGGAGATACTTATTTAGAAACTGTTGAGGGTATGCAATTTGATAGAGGATATGCTTCACATTTCTTCGTTACAAATAATGCTGATATGAGTTGTACATTAGAGGATCCTTATATTTTAATTGCTAATCATAAATTTACACAAGTAAAAGAATTACTTCCTATTTTAGAAAGTGTTTCTAATGCTAATAAATCATTATTGATTATTGCTGATGATATTGATGGTGAAGCGTTAGCTACCCTTATTGTAAATAAAGCAAGAGGAATTCTTAAAGTAGCAGCAGTTAAAGGTCCAGATTTTGGAGAAAGAAAAAAGTTAATTCTTGAAGATATTGCTGCTTTAACAGGTGGTGAAGTATTTGATAAAGATAAAGGAATGAAACTTGATAAATTTTCTTATGATTGGTTTGGGCAAGCAAGAACAGTTACAGTTACTAAAGAACAAACTACAATTGTTGATGGTAAAGGTGATGAAGAAACAATCAACCAGAGAGTAAGTGATCTTCAATCCCAAATTGAAAAAGAAGATACTCCATATGTTATAGAACATTTACAAAGTCGTTTAGCTAAAATGATTGGTGGGGTTTCTATAGTTCATGTAGGAGGTTATACTGAAGTTGAAATGAAAGAAAAAAAGGATAGAGTTGATGATGCTTTACATGCTACAAAAGCAGCATTAGATAAAGGTATTGTGCCTGGAGGTGGAGCTGCTTTATTATATGCTTCAAATGGTTTAGACAATGATGAATTAGGATATAGAATTGTTAAAAAAGCATGTAGAAAACCATTTATCCAAATCTTAACTAACGCAGGATATGATAATACAACAGCTGAAATGATAGCTAATGATCTTTGTAATTCTGGGGATGGTTATTGGACAGGTTATAATTTAAAAGAAGGTGTAGTTACTAATATGGAAGAAGCTGGAATTTTAGATCCAACAAAAGTTACAATAACAGCTCTTGAAAATGCTTCATCTGTAGCAGGAACTATTTTATTAACAGAATGTGTTGTAACTGATCACCCAGATCAAAAGAAACCAGTTCCTGAAGAAACATTTTAATTATGAGTGAGAAAAAAATTGTTGAACATAATGAGTTAATTGCCACAAGAGTACCACCTGGAGACAGGTGGACTCTAGTTGGTGATGTAAAAAAAGAAGTATTTCCAAATTTAACAGATACTTTAGAAGCATTTTTCCATCAAACCGGTTTTAATGGAGCTTATAGATTAGATCCTATTGCTAGTAAATTATATGCTATACAAACATCTAGTGTAGAGGTTAAAAAAGAAGCACCAAAAGTATATGGAATGTATGGTGAATTTAGGCAAGGGGTATAAGTTGGTTATTTAAATAAAAGTTATTATATTAAGGTTATGGAAAATTCGTTATTAGTAGAAAAATATCGCCCTACAGTATTAGAAAATTATGTGGGTAATGAGCATATTAAAAAAACAATATCACAATATTTAGAACAGAATGATATTCAAAATTTAATATTTTATGGACCTGCTGGTACTGGTAAAACAACACTAGCAAAGTTAATAGTTAAAAATCTAAATTGTGATCACTTATATATTAATGCTTCTGACGAACGTGGTATTGAAACTATTAGGGATAAAGTCTCTGGTTTTGCGTCGGTTGCGTCATTTAAACCCCTTAAAGTTATTATCTTGGATGAAGCGGATTTTCTCACGATCCAAGCACAAGCATCACTCAGAAACATAATAGAAACATTTTCACGTACTACTAGATTTATTTTAACTTGTAATTATATAGAACGTATTATTGATCCCTTACAATCTAGATGTCAAACACTAAAAATTATACCTCCAACTAAAAAAGATGTTGCTAAACATTTAAATTGGATTTTACAACAAGAAATAGTTATGCATGATGTAAAGGATTTAGTACCATTAGTTAATCAATGTTATCCTGATTTACGTAAATGTATTAACACTATACAATTATCAATACAAGATAATGCTTTACAATTAGATCAATCAGTATTAGTATCATCCAATTATATGGTAAAAGTATTAAAAGAATTATCTAGTGATAAACCAAGATTTAATACTATTAGACAAATAATTGCAGATGCAAATGTTCAAGATTTTGAAGAATTATATAGATATCTTTATGATAATGCTCATATATTTGCTCTAGGTAAAGAAGGGATGGTAGCATATCATATTAATGAATATTCTTATCAATCTAATTTTAGAATTGATAAAGAAATTAACTGTATGGCATTAATAAATCAGTTAATAAATGTATAATGAAGGATTTTATAAAGTTTGCTCTAGTATGGTACAGTCAACAAATGGCTATACCTTTTTGGGTAATAGGTCACGTTCATTTATCATTAAATGTATATCAAGACTTACACGAAATAATCGCTAGTGTAGGTTTAAATATTTTAGTAGCGATTGGATTTTTAATAGATTATAAACAACAAAAAAAGTAAAAAATGCAACAAAAACAACAAATGAACCTAAATGTAGACATTAAAAATACTACATCAATTGAAACTCCTGACGGTGGAGTAATTTTTCAACAAGGAGTATTACTTCGTAATGTTTCTAAATTTGTAGTAGGAGCTGATGAGGATGCTCTTATGCCTATTCCAGTATTCTTTGATCCTACAACAGGTAAAATTTTAGAATCAACAATTCCAGTTGAACTAAGAGACCAATATAAAGATCACGTTATAAAATAATAGGTTATGCATCATGCCCCAATGCATTTTATTTATGAGACAAAGGTTCTCTATCCTGAATTTTTTAAAGATAAAAGATGGTTAGAAATAGGATCAGGAAATTGTAATCCTAAAGCTAAGTCTCATACTGAAAATTGTGAATGGGTTGGTGTTGATATAGAAGATGGTGAAAATGTAGATGTAGTATCTTTAGGACATCTTTATAAAAGTGATAAATTATTTGATGTTGTTTGTGCTTTTGAAGTATTTGAACATGATCCTTATATTGATTTAACAGTTATTAATATGTTAAAGCATTTAAAACCCGGAGGGTTATTTATCATGTCATGTGCTGGTATAGGAAGACCAGAACACGGTACTTCAAGATCACATCCAGTAGCAATGCCTTTTACACAAGAAATGGATCGTTGGAAAGATTTTTATAGAAATAGAACGCCTTATGATTTTAAAATGATACCTCATTGGGATAGATTATCTAATGGATATTGGGGTATAAATGAAGGATTAGGAGATTTGTATTATAGAGGATTTAAAAAAGATAAGTAATGAAACTTTGGGATTGGCTAGATGAAATAACAGTAAAGAAATCACCACCATCCAAATTCTCAGATGAGGATTGGGAAAGTTGGAATTCTTATATGGTTCATAGATTTATATCTATGGGTCAAAAGAATATTGAAATAGCTAATATAGCTCAAAGAATGCATCCAACAGATAAAATAGGAATTTATAATTTTTATTGTAATATGATTCCTAAGAAAAAAGTTTGGAATAAATACATTAAATCTAAAACAAAAGCAAAAAACAAAGAATTATTAAAATTAATTGCTAGTTATTTTGAATGTGGATTTAGTGAAGCAAATGAGTATATTGATACTCTAGGTATGGATAAAATTAAAGATATCTTAAAATCAATGGGACAAGAAAAAAAATCAATAACTAAATTAATTAAATTATGAACATTCAAGTATACAAATTTTTAAAATCAGAAGCTGAAGCAGATAAAAATAAAGCATTAGCCAGTATTGAATTATTAACTAACCACCCAGCAGGTATTGGAGATCATTCAACTGGTGATTATTGGAATAATTGTAATGAAGCTCTTCGTTTATTAGCATCAGCAGATGAAAGATTAGAAATATTAGAAAAATATTTTAACAATAAAGAAGTAATATAATGGGAAGTACAGTTGAAAAATACTATGAAATGCAAGAAGATATTAAAAAAGGTAGAAGAACAAAAATCATAGTTGATGAAGTACAATCAACTAGTGTAGTAGCTGAATTTGAATCAGAATATCCTGAATTATCTAAAGAATTTAAAAACATTCAATCTGAAATGTATGAAATGTTTGCTGCTAAACACATGGATTATGGGCTAAATAATATCTCATTAGGTGGTGATTTAAAAATTGAAGCAGATAAAAAATTTTCACTTACGGGTTTAGCAATTAGACTTACAGATAAAATTTCAAGACTAAAAAATCTTCTTGTAAATGGTAAGAATTATGTTAAAGGTGAAGGTATGGAAGATACGTTTATTGATATAGCTAATTATGGGATAATTGGTTTATTAGTAGGACGTGATAAATGGAAGAAATAAGTTTTGGCTAGAAAAATACCTGCTATAGTAAAATTAATAAGAAATTATAATCCTGAACCCATTAACCATGCGTTTCAGAAAAATGTTTCTTACTCACAACTTTCTATGTTTAGACAGTGTCCTAAAAAATGGTCACTTCAATATAAAGAAGGTCATAAACAATATACACCAACAATTCATACTGTATTTGGATCAGCTTTACATGAAGCTGTACAACATTATTTAACAGTAATGTATGATAAAAGTGGTGCAGCAGCCGATAGAGAAGATATTATAGGGTTATTTGAAGAAAAATTATCAGAAGAATATAGAGTACAATATAAAAAAAATGGCGATAGCCATTTCAGCAATGCTGTAGAGTTAAGAGAATTTTTTGAAGATGGTGTTAATATTATTAACTATCTAAAAAAGAACCGATCTAGATATTTTTCAAGAAAAAACACCCACTTAGCAGGTTGTGAGGTACCCATTATTGTAACGCCTAATAAACGTTATACAAACGTAGTATACCAAGGTTACTTAGATGTTGTGTTATATCATGAATATAGTGATACTTTTACTATAATTGATATTAAAACATCAACAAAAGGTTGGAGTAAATGGGCAAAGAAAGATGAAGATAAACAATTCCAATTAATCTTATATAAGAAATTCTTTAGTGAAACATTTAACATTCCATTAGAAAAAATTAATATAGAATTTTTTATTGTTAAAAGAAAACTATATGAAAGTGAAGATTATGTTATACCAAGAATCCAACAATTCGTTCCTGCATCTGGAAAAGTAAAGATGAATAAGGCAACAAGAGCATTAGACGAGTTTATTACAAAAGTATTTGATAGAAAAGGATATGCTGATGTTGAACACCAAGCAACTCCTGATAATCCAAATAATAAATGTGACTGGTGTGCATTTTATAAAACACATTTATGTCCTGCGACATTTTAGAATCCACATATATGTATATGCAAATATTAAAATATAAAAATTATGACAAATAGTAAAGAAATGACACTAACTAGTGTTAAAGTAAGAAGTAATTTATTTGAAAATTTTAAGATTGAATGTGTAAAACGAAAATTTAGTTTCCAAAAGCTTGCTGATAGAGCTATCTTTTTGTATCTTACAGATGAAGATTTTAGAAAACAAATAAACAATCAAACTAATTTAGAAATTAAAGAATAAAAATAAATGAAAGAAGGTTATGTTAAACCAAATGATAGAAAAAAAATTCTATTATTAACAGATGATATTAGAGTTCATTCTGGAGTTGCACAAATAGGTAGAGAAATAGTTGTTAATACTTGTCATAGATATAATTGGGTGCAAATGGCTGGTTCTGTAAAACACCCCGAAGCAGGGAAAACTACTAATTTAAATGCTGATTGTGGTAAAGAAAATGGAATTGATGATGCATCAGTTACATTATATCCTGTACATGGTTATGGGGACCCAGATATACTAAAACGTGTAATTGAAATTGAAAAACCGGATGCTTTATTTCTAATTACAGACCCAAGATATTTCCAATGGGTATTTCAAATGGAAGAAGAAATTAGATCAAATATTCCTATTGCTTACTTAAATATTTGGGATGATATGCCAGCACCTCAATATAATGAAGAATTTTATGATTCATGTGATGCTTTATTTGGTATATCAAAACAAACAGTAGCAATTAATAAAATTGTTTTAGGTGATAAAGCTGATAATAAAATTATTAAATATGTACCTCATGGTTTAGATGAAAAAAAGTATTTTCCATTAAAATCAGAAACTAAAGAATATAAAGAATTTAAAAATAGATATACTAGAGGTAAAGAAAAAGATTTTATTTTATTTTTTAATTCTAGAAACATTAGACGTAAATCAATCCCTGATGCTTTAGCAGCTTGGAAATTATTTACAGATGATCTTACCCCAGAACAAAAAGATAAAGCATTATTTATTTTACATACTGAACCAGTAAGTGATCATGGTACTGATTTACCAGCGGTAATAGAATATTTAATGGGTCCTGATGATACATCAGTAATCATATCACAAGAAAAAATTCCTTACCAACAAATGAATTATTTGTATAATATGGCTGATGCTGTTATATTACTATCAGCAGCTGAAGGTTGGGGATTGGCATTAACTGAATCATTACTTACAGGTACTCCTTTTATAGCAAACGTAACTGGTGGTATGCAAGACCAAATGAGATTTGTAGATGATAAAGGAAATTGGTATACTAATTCTAAAGAAATACCTTCAAATCAAAATAAAACATTTACAGAGCATGGAGAATGGGTTTTACCTGTTTATCCTAAAGCATTAGGAATGGTTGGTTCTCCTATAACACCTTATATTTGGGATAGTAGATGTGATTTTAAAGATGCATATCAAAATCTAAAAGAAATGTATGCTATGAGTAGTAAAGAAAGAAAAAGAAGAGGTAATGAAGGAAGAAAATGGGCTATGGGAGATGAAGCTGGGTTTACAGCATCTAAAATGGCTAATAAATTTTCAGATGGGATGGATGAATTATTTTCTACTTGGAAACCAAGAGAAAAATTCGTATTCTTAAAGGACGATGATTTTAAACCTAGACAATTAAACCATAAATTAGTATATTAAATGAAAAATACATTTTACGTAAGTTGCCCAATTGACACCTACTCAGGATATGGAGCTAGAAGTAGGGATTTTGTTAAAGCATTAATAGAATCAAATAAATATGATGTTAAAATTTTATCTCAAAGATGGGGTAATACCAGAAAAGGGTTTTTAAACGATTTTAAAGAATGGGAATTTTTAAAAAAATATATAGTACCTGGATTAAATGTTCAACCTGATATTTGGTGTCAAGTAACAGTTCCAAATGAATTTCAAAAAGTAGGAAAATATAATATTGGATTAACAGCTGGTATTGAAACAACGGCTTGTGCTCATCAATGGATTGAAGGTTGTAATAGAATGGATTTAATATTAACTTCATCAAATCATTCTAAAAAAGTATTTGAAGGCACTTCATATGAAGCTCATAATAAACAAACAGGAGAAAAAGGAACATTAAAATTAACTACCCCAGTTAAAGTATTATTTGAAGGTGCTAATTTAGATGTTTACAAATCTATTAAAAAATTTGAAAATAAAAAATTATTTAATCATATAAATAATATTCCTGAGAATTTTGCTTATCTATTTGTTGGACATTGGTTACAAGGTGAAATGGGTCAAGACAGAAAAAACGTTGGTTTATTAGTAAAAGCTTTTTATGAGGTATTTAAAAATAAATCTAACGCCCCAGCTCTTATTTTAAAAACAAGTTGTGGTAGAGGAAGTCTTATAGATAGAAGAGAAGTACAAAAAAGAATTGATTCAATTAAAAAATCAGTACCAAGCAAAAAATTACCTCACGTATATTTAATTCATGGTGATTTATCTGACTCAGAAATGAATGAATTGTATAATCACCCTAAAATTAAAGCAAATGTATCTGCAACTAAAGGTGAGGGATTTGGTAGACCATTATTAGAATTTGCTCTAACAGGAAAACCAACAATTGCAACAGGTTGGAGTGGTCATGTTGATTTTTTAGATGCTAAACTAACACCTATAATGGGGGGTAAATTAGAAGATATCCACCCATCAGCTCAACAAAAAGATATGTTAATTGAAGGATCTAAATGGTTTAGTGTAGATCATGGTCATTTAGGACATTTCTTAACAGATGTAAAGAAAAATTATAAACAATGGAGTTCAAAATCTAAAGTATTAGGTAGTAAACTTAAAAGAAATTTTAGTTTTGAAGCTATGAAAAACTTACTTATAGAGATTTTAGATGAAAATGTAGATGTACCTACACAAGTAAAACTAAATATTCCTAAATTAGATGCAACTTCATTACCAACATTAAAAAAAGTATAAAATGGATAATTTAGTTAAATGTGATAGATGTGGATCTGATGCTTGCTATGTTCAAGAAGTAAATAATGAAATAAAAAACTATCAATGTTATGGTTGTGGTTTTATAACTAATTCATTATTAAAAAAAGATAGTAGATTTTTTGAAGAACAAATGGAATTACTACCTAATTTATATAAAGAATTAATGGGTGAGGCTGAAGATGGAAAAATTTGGATGCCCTCAACAGTAAATCAACCTGAAAAAGGTATGATATTTGCTAATGGTAAATCATCTGATAATTGGAAATGGGCAGCTGTGTTAGCAGTTCCTGTAACAGAAGAAGAAAAAGAAAAATATCCAATACCAAATAAAAAAGGTGAATATTATAAGTGGAGAATGGATATGAGTACTATGAAAGAATTTGAAGAAAAAGACTATATTGAAGCATTAGATTATATAGGAATTTTTTCAGCATAAATAAACACAACATGGGAAGAAACCAAGATAATGGAAATGTTCAATTAAATTCAATTAGAAATGAGTTTAATGATAGAACATCATCTAAAAATTATTTAGGCCAAGCAAATAGAATAGCTTGGAATGGTAAAAGAAGATTTAGAACCATTTAAGAAATGAAAATATTAGTAACAGGAGGAGCTGGCTTCATTGGAGTTAATCTAATAGAAAGATTAATAAAAGAAGGTCATGATGTTCATTCCTTAGATAATTATACTACAGGTACTGATAAAAATCATTTACCTACAGTTCAATACTATAAAGGTGATGTAAGTGAACATGGAAGTTTTGATTGGTTTTTAGCTGAAGATTATGACATAATTTATCACTTAGCCGCTCAATCAAGAGTTCAACCATCATTTGAGGATCCATCAGAAACATTTACTTCTAATGTTTTAGGTACTAAAAGAGTATGTGAATTTGCTTTAAAAATTGGTGCTAAAGTAGTATATGCTGGTTCATCTTCTAAACACCACAACCCAGCAACATCACCTTATGCTATGTATAAATACTTAGGTGAAGGTGTTTGCAAACTATATAAAGAATCTTTTAATTTAGAAGTTGAAATTTGTAGATTTTATAATGTATATGGTCCTGGTGAAGCATTAGATGAAGTAAATGGTAATGTAATTGGAATTTGGAGGTCAAGAGTTGAAAGAGGTGCTGATATTGAAATAGTAGGTGATGGTGAACAAAGAAGAGATTTTACCCATGTAGAAGATATTGTTGATGGTTTATACAAAATAGGAACTAAAAATATAGAACATCATGATGCTTGGGAATTAGGAACTGGAGTTAATTATTCAATTAATGAATTAGGTAAAATGTTTCAAAATAAATTTAACTGTGAGATTTCATATTTAGAAGACCAACCAGGTAATTATAGAGCTACACTTTGTGAAAGTGAAGATGCTATTGAACTCTTAGGTTGGAAACCTAAAGATCAATTATTATATTATATCAACAATTTAGATAAAAATGAATATTAGTTACGCTATAACAGTTTGTGATGAGTTTGTAGAAATTCAAAGATTAGTTTTATTTCTTTTAGAAAAAAAGCGTCCCGAAGATAATATTGTTGTATTATATGACATTAATAAAGGTCATGAAGGTATAGAACAATTTTTAAGAGCAAAATCAGTTAACTGTGAAATTGTTTGGATGCCAGGTGAATTTGATGGTCACTTTGCTAATTGGAAAAATAAATTAACTGATATGTGTAGTGGTGATTGGATCTTTCAAATAGATGCAGATGAAATACCACATGAAACATTAATAGAATATTTACCTGAAATAATATTAAGTAACCCTGATAATGAAGTTATTAGAGTTCCAAGAGTTAACACAGTACATGGTTTAACTGAAGAATATGTTAGACAGTGGAGGTGGAACGTAAATGATAAAGGCTGGGTTAATTGGCCTGATTTTCAGTGGAGAATTTATAAAAATACTCCTAAAATTAGATGGGTAAATAAAGTACATGAAGTATTAGAAGGATATAAAACATGGTCTAACCTTCATGAAGAGGAAAGATTTGCTTTATATCACCCTAAAGATATAGAAAAACAAGTAAAACAAAATAATTATTATAATACATTATGAGTAAAAAAGTAGTATTAGTAACAGGAGTAGCAGGTTTATTAGGGAGTAGATTAGCTGACTGGATAATTAACAATACAGATTATAAAGTAGTAGGTGTTGATGATTTAAGTGGGGGATATATTGAAAATATTCCTAAAGGTGTTAAATTTTATAAATTTGATCTTAAATCTTTAAATAGAGTAGATAGTTTATTTGAAAAATGGAAACCAGATATTGTATATCATTTTGCAGCTTATGCAGCTGAGGGATTAAGCCCTTTTATTAGAAAATATAATTATGAAAATAATTTAATAGCATCTACAAATTTAATTACTTGTAGTATTAAACATGATGTGAATAGATTTGTATTCGCTAGTTCAATGTCAGTTTATGGTAATAAATACGAACCACCATTCCATGAAGATTTACAACAATCACCAATTGATCCTTATGCTGTAGCTAAGTATGGGGTTGAAATGGATTTAAAAATTGCTTATGAACAACATGGTTTAAAATATACAATTGTAAGACCACATAATTTTTATGGACAAAATCAAAATATTTGGGATAAATACAGGAATGTATTAGGAATTTGGATGTACCAAATTATGAATGGTATGCAACCAACAATATTTGGTGATGGTGAACAAGTAAGAGCATTTAGTTATGTAGATGATTCTATTATTCCATTTTGGAATGCTTCACAGAGAGATGAATGTATTGATGAAATAATTAATTTAGGTGGTATTAAAGAATATACTATAAATGAAGCATGTAATATATTAATTAAAGTTACAGGTACTGATTTAAAACCTAAGTATTTAGAAGGTAGACATGAAGCTAAACATGCTTGGTCTACTTGGGAAAAGTCAGTTGAGTTATTAGATTTTGACCACAAAATTGATTTAGAAGAAGGATTAACTAAAATGTGGGAATGGGCTCAAACACAACCTATGAGAGAAAGATTCTTTTGGGGTGAATATGAGTTAGATAAAGGAATTTACGAATTTTGGAAAACTGAATAAAATAAAAAGTTATGAATAATGTTTATGATTGTACTAATGAGTTAGAAACTAAATTAGCTGAGTACACAGGAGCTCCTTATGCTGTTTGTCTTGATAATTGTAGTAATGCTATATTCTTATCATTAATGTATGAAGGGGTTAAAGGTAAAGAAATTGAAATACCAAATAGAACATACCCATCAGTTCCATGTGAAATAATTCATGCTGGAGGTAAAATTAAATGGAAAAAAGTTAAAGGTAAAACAATAACAGGAGCCTATAATTTAGGAGGAACTAAAGTATGGGATGCAGCGTTAAGTTTTACTTATGGAATGTATAAACCAGATACACATATGTGTTTGTCGTTTACTGGTCCATTTAAACATTTTAAATTGAGTAAAGGTGGAGCTATTATAACTGATGATCATGATGCTTATCTATGGTTTAAACGCGCTAGATATAGTGGTAGACGTGAATGTTCTTATCATGATGATAATTTTGATATGTTAGGTTGGAATTTTTATATGATGCCCGAGCTAGCAGCTAGAGGATTATTATTAATGGGTCAATTTTGGAATGGTGAAAAACCAATAAAAAATAAGGATAAAACAATGCCTTATCCCGATTTATCTAAATTCCCAATTTACAATCAGTAGTATGAGTAAGAGAGTAGCAATAATGCAACCCTACTTTCTTCCATATGTAGGATATTTTCATTTAATAAACTCAGTAGATGAGTTTGTAATTTATGATAATATCCAATATACTAAAAAAGGTTGGATTAATAGAAATAGAATATTAGTTAATGGTAGTGATAAAATATTAACATTACCTATAAAAAAGGACTCTGATTATTTAGATGTTAAAGATAGATTTTTAGCTGATAGTTGGAGTAAGGAAAAAATAAAAATGCTAAATCAAATTAAAGCTGCTTATCGAAAAGCACCTTATTATGATAGAGTATTTCCTATTATTAGTTCAATTCTTGAATTACCTAATACTAATTTATTTGAATTTATATTAGGAAGTTTACATTTATTAAATTCATATTTAAGAGTTGATACTAAAATAACAGTATCATCAGATGTAAATATAGATCATACATTAAGATCAAGAGATAAAGTAATAGCTATATGTAAAGAATTAAATGCTGACACCTATATAAACGCTATTGGTGGTCAGGAATTATATGATGTTCAGGATTTTAAAAATGAAGGTTTAGATTTAAAATTTATTAAATCACCGCCTTTAAATTATAAACAATATAATAATGAATTTGTTCCTTGGCTTTCTATTTTAGATGTTTTAATGTTTAATGAAAGACAAGATATAACAGATTATTTAAATAAATATACTTTAGTATGAAATGGAAAAAATTAGGTCAAGTATTTGATCCAACAAAGTGGAATGATGGTATAAAGAGAGATTGGATGAAGTCCCATTCACAATCAGTTAGTACTTTAATTAAAGATGATTGTGTTAGAGTTTATTTTGCTTGTAGACCAGAAAGAGAAGATGATGGTGAGATGAGTTCAAATACTACATGGTTAGAATTAGATAAAAATGATTTAACTAAAGTATTACGTGTATCAGATAAACCTGTAATGCCTTTAGGTGATATTGGTGCTTTTGATGAACATTCAATTTACCCTTCATCTATTATTCAAGAAGGTGATAATATTAATCTCTATTATGCTGGTTGGTACAGATGTAAGTCAGTTCCATTTAATTGTTCTATAGGATTAGCTACCAGTAAAGATGGTGGTGATACTTTTGAAAGATATGGAAGAGGTCCAATATTAGGCCCTTCTGCAAATGAGCCTTATGTTATTAGTGGGCCTAAAATAAGAAAATTTGGAAATTCATATATTTTATTTTATCTTGCTGGAGAAAAATGGATAAACCATAATGATAGACCAGAAATAATTTATAAAATTAAAATGGCATTTTCTAGAGATGGTATTAATTGGTTAAAACATGATCAAAATATTATTGATGATATTTTAGGACCTAATGAATGTCAAGCAGGGCCTGATGTATTTTATAAAGATGGAAAGTATCATATGTATTTTGTTTATAGAGAAGGTTTAGATTTTAGAAATAAAAAAGGAAGAGGATATAAAATTGGATATGCCCACTCTACTAATTTAATAAATTGGATAAGAGATGATGAAAATGTAGGAATTGATTACTCAGATGAAGGTTGGGATAGTAAAATGCATCATTACCCTCATGTATTTCAGTTAGATGATAAATGGTATATGCTTTATAATGGAAACGAATTTGGTAAATATGGATTTGGATTGGCAGTATTAGAAGATGAATAAATCAACATTAGCACATATAAGAAATCATTTAGAGGTATGTAAAAATAATTTTATACCTAAATTAACTGCTTATGTAAATTTAACAGAGTATTCCCAAAAAATATTTTTAAGTGCTGATAAATTTGAACGATTTGAAGATAATGAGTTAATAGGATTAATTGCAGCATATCCTAATGAAACTAAAAAAATTGCATTTATTACTAATGTAAGTGTAGATAAAACACATAGTAAAAAAGGAATAGGTACTTCATTATTAAATGAGTGTATTGAATATTATAAAAATAAGAAATACGAAGGAATTAATTTAGAAGTATTTAGACAGAATAAAAATGCTATAAGTTTTTACTTAAAACATAATTTTAAAATAATAAAAAACGACGAAGAAAAAATAATAACAATGGGTATTAAATTAGAAAGAGATTACAATAAAGAGTTTAAAGATACTAAAACGCATAAATATGCTTATAATTTTGATTTTGATGTTATGCACCCTTATATGATAAAATCATTTGAACCATATTTTGTTGATGGTAATTGTTTAGAATTAGGAAGTTTTAAAGGAGATTTTACTAAAAGATTACTTCCTTATTTTGATTATATTACTTGTGTAGAAGCTTCATCTGAGGCAATTAATGAAGCTAAAGAAAAAATAGGAAATGAGGTCAGATGGGTTGAAGGTAGATTTGAAGATGTAGAATTACCTACTAAATATGATAATATTATTATTACTCATGTATTGGAACACATAGAAAAACCAGTAGAACTTCTTAAAAAAATCAAAGACGAGTGGCTATCAGATAAAGGAAAATTATTTATAGTTGTTCCAAATGCTAATGCCCCATCAAGACAAATTGCAGTTAAAATGGGATTAATACCTCATAATACTTCAATTACACCCAGAGAAAAAGAACATGGACATCACATAACTTATACTTTAGATGTTTTAGATAGTCATGCTATTGAAGCTGGGTTGAATGTTACTAATAGATCAGGAATATTTTTTAAAGCACTAGCTAATTTTCAATGGGATAAAATCTTAAAAACAGATATAATAAATAAAGATTACCTAGATGGATGTTATGCCCTAGGTCAACAATACCCAGATTTATGTTCAAGTATAATGTTAGTTTGTAAGAAATAATGAAAATACACATATATTATAGACATGCTTCAAATTGTGTAGTAAGAAATAGACCTCATTGGTTTACATTTGAAAAATGTTGGAAAAATTTACTTAAAACTATTGAAGGTAAAGACAATATTAGTTTAACTTTAGCTTTAGATGGTAATATAGAAGATGATTTTACAAAAAATTATAGAGATAAATTTGAATTATTTCCTACTAATCATCGTTCAAGTTTGTTGTCATATAGGGATCTATTAAAACACATCCAGAATACTAAGATGGATAAAGATGATCTTATATATTTTGTTGAAAATGATTATTTACATTTAGATAATTGGGTTGATAAAGTAATTGATTTATTTTCATCTTACAAATCCTTAAATTATGTTTCTTTATATGATCATAATGATAAGTACATGCCTATGTATGATAATTTAGCATCAAAAGTAATAACCTCAAAAACACATCACTGGAGGACAACACCTAGTACTTGTGGTACTTTTATTATTACAAGAGATATGTTTGATAAAGATTATGATGTTTGGGAAAATGCAGTTGGAGATCATAATACTTTTATGTATCTTAATCAAGAAAGACAAAGATACGTACTAACCCCAATCCCAGGATTAGCTACACATTGTATGGATGGATTATTATCACCTACTATAAATTGGGAACTTGTATGAAAACAGATTTAAACGAAAAACTAGAAAACATATATAATCAAACTAAATCCTTTGATATACGTGAACATTTATATACTTTAAAAAAATATGCTTCATTAAGTAATCATGTAACTGAAATGGGAGTTAGAGGAGTAGTTTCAACTTGGGCACTTTTAGCAGGTAAACCAAAGGTATTAAGATCATATGATATAACTCACCCTAGAGAATTTCAAGCAGCAAATGAATTAAATGATGTAATTAATATAGCTAATGAACATTACATTGATTATAGATTCATACAAAAAAATGTTTTAGAAGCTAATATAGCACCAACAGATTTATTATTTATAGATACTTGGCATGTTTATAAACAAATGAAAGCCGAATTGAAATTACACTCTCCTAAAGTACGTAAATGGATAATTATGCATGATACTTCAAGTTGTGAGTTTGTTGATGAAGTAGGTTATGAAAAACATTTAGGATGGGATAACCCCAGACCTGAGGGTTTTCCTAGGGGTAAAGGTATTTGGCCTGCTATTGAAGAATTTTTAAAGGTTAATGAACAAAATTGGAGAATTAAGGAAAGATTTTATAATTGTCAAGGATTAACTGTGTTAGAAAGAGTATCAAATAAAAAAACTTATTAGTGGATATAGATTTTATAAATAATATAGTAACAGAAGTTAGAAAAAATAAAGTAACTATGGTTAGTGAACCTTTATTTCAAACTACTATTAGAAATTATTATAACATCAATTCTATTCAAGGTGATATTGTTGAATGTGGTGTTTGGAGAGGTGGTTATTCTGTATTTTTGAGTCATCTATTTAAAGATAGAACAATATGGGTTTGTGATTCATTTGAAGGTTTTCAATCATTAAAAGATGCAAAGTATAACAAATTAACATACTTAGATCCTATTAATGGATTAACTGAGAGATTTCAAAAAGGCAATAATATGGG
>CEON01014689.1_pt1 | contig 24281 bp, 30 predicted proteins | sample 530291 | NCBI WGS metagenome assembly CEON01 (sample SAMEA2619888, study PRJEB7988) | marine metagenome | biome: marine biome (ENVO:00000447); feature: surface water layer (ENVO:00002042); material: "saline water (ENVO:00002010), including plankton (ENVO:xxxxxxxx)" | depth 5 m
ATCATGAACTATGATATTGAAGTCCTTGTCCCTACGAATTACCCAAACATAGCAGATTTGAGCGCCAGCCGAAGCAGCACCTACCGAACTTACGTCGTCTAACTTTGGGTCCTGAATTTTAATCTGTTTTGTGTTGAACTCTGTTGTGTCCAGGCTCAGCGCGGCAGGATCCCCCGTGTTGCCATCAAAAGTGAAGAACATCGTATCCTCAGTAGTGCCGTTGCCAAAGCCTTTAGAGGTCGTCGCCGAACTGCCATATATCTGATTTACAGATCGAACTTGATTGTCGCTATACACCATGTACATCGTGTAGTCGCCCTCTACAGTTTTAGCCGCAGCAAGGTGAGCGGCCTGATTGTTTGCAAACTCCACAGCGCGTTCTGCTAGATTCACTGTAGACGTAGGCCGAAGCAAGGGATCGTTAGTGTTCCCGTCTATATCAAAAGTGCTACCGTCGGTGCCTGAGTTCGTCCATGTCACGCTACTACCCACACGAGCTCCATCTGCCGCTGCTGACAAACTCTGAGAGTTGAAGTCAATAGTGGGGCGTTGAGTTTGAGAAGGGAACGTAACACCAGCAATCAAAGTGGTGCTCGTCCCTGTCTTTTCTGTCGACGCTGGGTTTTGTGCCGAGTCCCCAGTAGCTAGAATCACAGGCTGTGCGGGGATAGTGGCGAGCACAGCACCGTCGGAGGCACGATTGAAAGTGGAGAATCCGCTGACCGCATCCATTACCATCACGCTCTTCTTGCTATCACTAGCTATGAACTCCATAATCTCTCGTATGAGTTCAAACTCCTCTCCCTCTGTGCAGGAGACGCTAACACGAACTTTTTCTAGTCCCTCTTGGGTAGCGCCACTGAAGTTGTCGTACGCACCAGCGTCTTTGAACAGCAAGTGTACAGCCCCTACAGTAGCGGTCATATTAGCAATGCTGTCGGCAGGCACTCCAAATACAGAGATACCATCGCCAGTATTGGATTTAGTCTCACTAAACAGGCTTACAACCTCTTTACGGAACAGGAAGAACTTCATATTACAAATATACCGACAATAAAAAAGGGGGCCGAAGCCCCCTTTCTCATAATCACGTATTGAGTATCACTGATCAGCAAATGGAGTTGCCTGAGTCTCACCAGCAGCAGCGCTAGTGTAAACCTCAACAAACCATGCCGCGCCAGGACCGTTACCAATACAAGTACACTCGATGTAGTTGTGAGGAAGGGTGTTTCCTGTTTCTCCAGTCAGGTTGCCACCTGTAGTACCTCCATTCAAAGTCACCTTTGAGTTAGAGTTTCCGTCTGGCACAAAGTGCTCTGGAGCGCCTGCGCTAACGAGGCAAACTGCATATCCATTAAAGAAGTGAGTATTGCCCTGGCTTTGGATGACAAGCCCAGTAGCTTCCTTGTCTGTCAACAAGAACTTGTACTTGGCCCCAACCAACTCATTACTCACGTTTGGAAGAGTGATTGTAAGAGCTGCGTCGTCAATCAAGAACACAGTGCCTGCCTCACCATCAGTCAATGTTCTAGCGGCATCGCCGTCATCGGTAATTACCTCAGACTTCGTATAAAAATTGGGTGCTGTCAATGAGCCAACAGCGAGCTTCCTAAGAATCAAGTCGTTCATAGTTTCTAAATATTTGTTGTGTTTACGCGAAGTGCGTGAAAAGGAAGTGAATTTCAAAAGTCCCCGCCAGGCTCACCGCAACCGAAGGGTTGTCGATAAACGCATGGAGCTTTCGAGCAGTGCTTGAAAATCCTTTAGAGGCGGCAGGATCGTTTTGAGCTGCAGCCTGCAAAGACAAACTTGAAGCAGGAATATTGTACACAGTTCCTACAGGAATTTCCTGTCCTCCAGAGCCCAAGAACAAATCGTTATCTCCGAAGATGTCTGTCTCAGTGACGGCATCTCCAATACCGAGGCCGATTGTTCCATTAGAATCTAGATCAACTGCCCCTGTGACCTTCACGAAAACACCAGTCAAGCAAGTGTTTGCGGGTTGATCGACAGTAAATGCTGTGTCAGTGCCGTTTACAACGGCGTCTTTTACAGTCACCACTTTTGCAGCGGTGACGGCGCCAGATCCGAATTTGAATGTAGCCATAACTATTATCGTTATGAAGGTTGAGAGAGAACCCCGAAGGGCCCTCTCTCTCACTTCAAGTTATTAGCCCTTCAGGACAACGTGGTGGTTTGCAGCGCGGACGCAGAGCGCAACCTCAGAGCGGTAGTGGAACACCGCTTGGTCGGTTCCAAGGTCACCGTTGTTGGTGTGTCCGAGGACGCCACCGCCAGTCACCCAGTGCTCCATCTCGCGGCTGTAGCCATTGGCCTCCTTGTAGTACAGAGCCAGCGAAGGGGTGCTGTTACCCGTGCGTGCGTCAACAACGTTGGCGAGCGGGGTCATAACACCCTGGAACTTCGTGCTGGCACCCAACAGGGTCGGATCGTTCAGGAGCTTCCAGTCGTGCTTGTGGAACGTGTATCCACCACGGGTGAAGCTCTTGAATCCGAGCTGCACAGCCATGTCAGCGTTGTTTTGGAAAGCGCCGAACTGTCCAGGCAGGCCAGCCGTGACACCCGTAGCGATACCGCTAGCGAGCATGTCGTCAATGGCGAGGTCCTGCTTTCTGTTCAGGTACATTGCGTACTCACCAGGAGCACCTTGCTTGTCGAGCTCGATGATGATGTCGTCGATCTCGGAGAAGCTGTCGAGCGGGTTGGCGTTGGCACCAGTAACTTGGATGCCTCGCGCGTCGATAGCGCTGAAGTAGCCCTCAGAGCCTGCGAACTCATTACCCATTGCCAGACCGCCCGTGGAGCTGTCGGAAGAACCGTCAACCTCACCTGAGCGAACCTCACCGAAGAGCATCATCATCTCACGCTGGTCCTCAAAACGCTTGCGAGCCTCTTGCTCGGCGTACATGAACCAACGGTACTCACCGCCACCAGTGTTGACCCAGCCGATGTTCGTAGCCTGAGAGCCGTTCACTTCGTGACGACCCTTGACAATCATGAAGGGGTTGCGGTGACGCTTGACGTCAGTCTCACGGAAGCCAACGGGCTGGTTCGTGCCTTGAGCGTACATGTTGCCGAGCACGATAAAGCTACCCGAGCTAGCGTCGTAGTGAGTTCCAGAGGTGATAGGAGTCCCACCGTCGAGGCGGACCAAGGTCACATCCGTAGCCGTGCCCGTGCCAAATCCGCCTGCCTGGACAATGAAGCGCGTTCCCGTGCTGCTGTCCATCACAACGTCGTTGACCTGAACGCCAGCCTTGAACTCACTGTCGCTAACGACAATGTTCGTGGTGTTGTTCGTGATCTCGCTGGAGGTAGTGTAGTCGAACTTTTTGTGCCGACGACCAACTTCCCACCAATCGACCTGGTCAGAACTACCACCAGAGATGATAGCGCCAGTCAGTTTCAGAAAGCCCGTGATGCCTTGATCGCCGTAGGTCTCCGTCAACTCAGGGATGACGAGGTCCTTAGTGGTCTTGACCAGGTTGTCAATGGTCGTATAAGTTTCGGGGGTGATTCGGAAATTCGAACCAGCCGCGTCGAGTGCGGGGATATCGGTTCCCCGCGTGGTTCCAATAGAAGCCATATTTTCCTATGTTAAATGTTGAATGTGACTTTGCTTCTTCCTTGTTGCAAAATCTGTCTCACCTGATCGGCGAGAGGGTTAGTTTGATTTTGACCGCTAGCATCGTTAGGTGCTGCAGCCTGTACGTTTGCTGCATTCGTCACCACCCCACGTTGACCATCGCTCATGCCCTGCCGATAGGCAGACTGCACGATTGTATCGATGTTGTCAACGACAGCGCGGTGTGAAGACAGCAGGTCATAGTCCCAGCTCCCATCCTCTCTGACGTAAGGGTCAAAGTAGTTCTCTAGCTGGGCGTTCTTTTGCTTCAACTCTCCCTTGTAGGCATCGTCAAGACCGAACGTAAAAGTCTTCTCACCACCGAGATCGAACTCCAATCCCGTCAGTGCATCTACGTTGTATGCCATCTCAGCTACCCAGGACTCGTCGATAAGCGGGGCCTCCGCCTCTTGAGCCTCTGGCTGCTGCGGGGCGATATACCCCGAGCGCAGAGCTTCGATGCTGTCTTTTGCCTTCTGCCCATCCATCTTGAGCTGAAGCTGTGAAAGCTGAATCTCCTGTTCGGTATGAACGTCGGGGTCCAACTTGTATTTGCTCTTGAGCAAGAGGTTGACTTCCTCGCCACTGAGGTTCGGGTGATCCGAAGCCATCTGCACACGCAACGCGGTGAAGTCGTCCATCTCAGACGGATTCAACTGCTGGTATGCAAACCAATCTTCAGGTCTCCGCCCCGTGTCCTGTACGAACTTGGCGATGACTTCTAGCCCCTCGTCGAGCTGTTGCGGCGCAGCCAATTCGTCGAATGAGGTGATGTCTCTCCCCAGCCTCTCGCTGAGATATGAGAACACAGCACCCTCTACGTCTTCTTGGCTGTACTGCACCTGTTCAGGCTCAGGCTGCATAGCCTGCTCTTGAACTGGAGTTTCTACTTGCCCTTGTTCGGGCATGTTGAGCACTTCCCCTGGCACTTCTTCTGGCACGGGGGGAGCACTGGTATCGGGAGTATCGGGAGCGGCAGCGGCTTCCTGTTGGAAGCTAGCCGCGAGGTCTTGCGGGTTGTCAAAGATTTGAATCTTCGGTTGCTCCTGTGCAGGAGCCTCTTGTGCAGACGCCTGCTCTACGGCAGGCGCTTCTTGCTGAACTTCTTGTTCCATTGTATTTAATTATGTATTAGCTGCCCCCGTAAGGATTAGCAGAGTTGTCGTTACCGAACACACCGTACTCGATCATCTGATCGACGCGAGTACCGTACACTTCGTACTTCTTGTCAGGTGAGACAGGGATGAACGCGAACTCTCCACCACCGATCTTGGCTACCAGACCTGTATCGGTATCGTTGTGGATGTAGATGTAGTTCTCTAGCTCTGTCTCGAGGTTCTTGATGTAGACGTAAGCCCGCTCAGAACACTGATTGGCAATGTAGATAGCCAAGTCGTTCGTGTCTGCAGCCGTGCCTTTCACCTTCTGGCGAATCAGGCTACCCGAGTCAACAAGCAAATCTGCGCTGACGCTCAAGGACAGGGGCGATGTCAACACCGCCGCGCTGGTCAAAGTAAGGTTAGCCTTTATCGTTGCCATCAGGCTTCGTAGATGACTAGGAACTCAATAGTGAAAGCCGTAGCCACACTGGGGGTGATCTTAATATCCTGGTCTCCGTTGTACGGGAGAAGGCACCAGTCGCCTGCGTAGAGGCGGCCAAGAAGTTGGGACTCCACAGTAATCGCAGCATTCTCCGTAGCCACAGTGCTGGTGTTCTTAATGTACACCTTGTGGGCTTTGTCGTCGGAGTAGTCAGCTTTGTCAACAAGAGTGTACTGAGAGCTAGACGTGGTCGTCTTCCGACCCACACCCGTGGTTTGATCCAGGCCAGTCAAAGTGCCCGCCTTCGTAAGCGTAGCGGTCGTGGACAGCGAGAGCGCGTCACCCGTCAGGTCCGCACTGGAAAGCGTAATTGTTGCAGTGGTGGTAGCCATTATTCTTTATTTACAGCAAATATAATACTATTTCTTCTTGCCCTTTTTCTTTCCTTTGCCCGCACGAATCTTTGCTGCCTCTCGTTTTCCGAAGGCAGACTTGACCCGAGCCATAGCCCAAGCGTGCTGAGAAACCTTCGGGCGGTTACCCGAAGACATGTAGGCGGCCAACCCTCGCTTGTACACTTGCTTTTGCGCAGCGTCCAAGCCAGCCATTCCGCCTTTCTTCAGGACCTTCATTTCATCCCAAGTTCCTTGCGGGCCATCCTAGCCTGTGCAGGGTCTTTCAAGATTGCCTTCAGCATAGCTCCTTTTTCAGCAAAGACCTTGCCCCCGTACATGTACATGGGCATCTTGTCTTTCTTCATCATGCCACCGCCTGGCATCTTTTGCATCTTATCGCCCTTCATCATCTTGGGCATTTCTTTTTTCAAGTGCTTCATATCTGATCTCTTCTTTTCATAAGTTTTTTTAGTCTCGCCTCTACTGCGGGCGGAAATCCTTTCTTTTTTCTTTTGCTTTTCGTGCCTCTGTACTTATCGTAGATCGCAGCAATCTGGGCCATCAGTTTCTTACGCTCCGCTACATTCGAGCTACCCTTGGTGTACTTTGGGTTGAACTTCATCCCCTTTTTAGCCGACTTCGGTTTTTTACCTGCTTTCTTCATAGCGATAGCTATGGCAGCTTGTTGTGCAGCGCTTTTAGCCATGGCTAACTAACTTGAACTTGGCCTTCTTGACAGCACCAGGATGCGGCTTGTATTCCCCTTTCATCAGGAAGTACCGTCCGTTTTCGAGCATCCAGTGATGACCTGCTGGCGGATCTACGGTAGCAGTCTTCTGACTAATTTTCAACTTACCGCCTTTGTTGTACTTGACTGTCTTCATCAGAACGAGCTCATTAGGATTTCATCTACAGCCTCTTGGACATCAGATTTAGAGGCTTCGATAGCCATCATAATGTTTGCCTGAAATCTTTCTACTTCCTCTCCGTCGTTAAAGATAATAATAGTAGGGACTACTACGATCTTATGTTTCTGCTGTAGATCAGGGCTTGAGACAATATCTACACGAGACGTCGAACAGTCGCTCAACTTCTCAATCCACGGGACACTGTTGGTGGCGTTGAAACTTGCGTTGAACTCTACAACGCAAACGCCAGACTCGCACACTTCACTGTCCGCAGGCGCAGCCACAAAGACAGTGGCCGAGAACAGAGCAGACAAGACAAAGAGGGCAAGCACACTTTTCATTGTTCATCTTATTTGAGTTTATCGATTTTTTCTTCAATACGCTTGATGTCCTCTTTGATCTCCCCCACATCCTCCTGGGTAGACATAATCGTCTGACGGATCAGTTGGTCCTTCATGTCGAACTCCATGCGCGAAACTTCTGAGGGCAGAGGGGCTGGGAGCTCCTTCGCCTCAGCGATATCGGCCTGCAGGGTAAACCACATTCCGATGAGAGACGCCATCCCGACTCCAATACCAGCCAAAGTTTTCAGGCTGACGTTGAACCCCATATCCTCGTTGATCTCTTTTGCCATAATTAGAATATTACGTAGTTGACCCCGACCGAGAAGTCGTGCCACTCCCTGTTCCAATACTTGTTGTATCTACCCTCAAGGAAGCAGCCCAGGGATCTGTTTAGCTTCCAACCAAAAATCAATCCCCCACTATAGTCAACCCACTGCCCGCCGTTGAGCTGGAAGTAGGAAAACTCTGACCCCGTATCTAAATGCCGAGGCAAGACATTACCCCACGAGTGCAACCAAAAGTCTTTGGTGTAGTGGTAGTAGTCAAAGCCCGCGACCAGAGAATAGTTCCACTCTGTGTCTAACTCGCTACGCTTGAGCTGTACGTAGTCGTCAAGGACCTGGGGAATGACAACCTCCCGCCACACCTCGAAGCTACTAGCGACAACTGTCCCGTCGGGGTCCATGTACTCCCCCGTAGAGAAGTCGTAGCTATAGCCTTGACTGAAAGCAAGTTGCGTGTAGTGTAAACTTCCGTTTGGCAACTCCCATTGCTTCAGTGGGTTGTACCCATACGGCTCCGAGATGCGCTGAGCTGCACCGATATTGAAAGACAGCTTACCCTTAGAGTTGATACGCAATCTCTGGGAAGCCTCTAGGTAGCTCACGTCAGCAAAGCCGTCCTGTACATACTCCACTTTCCCTACGAACCTACCCCCAACATATCTCAGAAAGTGGTTCTGGTCTAGGTACAGAACCCCCTGCTGCCTGCGGTAGTCGCTTTCGAACAGAAACTCGAAACCTTTGACCGTGCCGATCGTAGCTGCATCGGAATAGGAGTGCTCCTCGCCGTTGTAGAAGACGTTGGCCCTGTTCTCGTACTTGAACCTAGCGATCTTGCGGATACCAAGAGTCAAAGAGTAGTCGAACGGAGTCTCTACGATGTCTGTAGACAGAGGACCATTGACAACCGAATAAGTCTTGTAGTCAGAAAGCGAGTTGTTTCCGTTGACAGCCGCATAGAAAGTCGAGAACCGAAACGCCTTTTTCAGTGTCTGAGCCCCACTCGCTAGTGGGATGCACAGGAGTAGAACTAACAGAAACCTCATAGCTTGACGATAGTTTGCTTGAACATGCGATTGTCAGAAACTACTACCAGGTGATATGTCCCGACAGGCCAATCCGATGCGTCCTGCGTAGCCCTTGACGATCTCAACACCTCCCTGCCAGTGGCATCGAAGACAGTCAATACAAACGGGTATGGGGAGTCCACATAGAACTTGTGCTCAACTACCGTCGGGCGGATCGTAACCTCGTCTGCTAACTCAGGAATACCCGTAGGCCACCCCTGCTGACAGTAATCGTACAGCCCGATACACCCCCCATCCCACTCTGCCTCGCAGCAATACGGGTCGACCTCGATGACCCAAGCGTAGCAAGAGTCGTTCAGCCAGTACGGGACGCCTGGACCTGTAGCGCACCCCGCATCATACAGGCAATCACCTTCGGTATTGGCTTCCGCATTGTAGTTGTATGCGGACAGATCCATGCACCCTACTACAACGGGGATGCAACTTCCGTTGTCTACGTTGGCCCCCGCGTCAAAGTTCAATGCAGTAGAGTCTGTGCAACCAAATACCGCCAACGTTAAACAAGACCCATCGTCATAGTCAGCCTCGTACCCTTGAGTGTAGTACTCTAAATATCCAGCTTGCATGCACCCTGCAGCGTAGTAACAACTGCTGTCAGGGCTGTTGGCATAGGCATCGTAGTTTTGAGCCAAAGTGTCTAAGCATCCGTAGGCAAACTCTTCACAAAAGTTCCCACAGTATGTTGTGGCCTTGTACGTGTACGGGAAGGGGATGATGCTCCACTGTGGCACGTTGACGAGGGTGTCTCCTGTTGGCCCTTCGAGCATGAAGCCACACTGAGCCACGGTGAACATAGACTGCGGGGTAGGGAAGAAGTACAACTCTACTTCTTCGTCGCTAGACAAATACAGCTCAAAGGACTCTTCCAATCCATCCTCTGGTCCCATCTTATACTGTGGGGACAACCACTCACCCTGACGCACTCCCAGCCAGCTACCGAACCATCCGTCAGCAGCACCGTCAGTGAGCGTCAGCGTATAGAAGCAAGAGTCGGGCTGTAGCTCTACGTTTGCAAGCGAGTCGTAGTTGTAGTACGCGCTGTCAATACAGCCGTATACCACGGGGGTCTCGCACAACAAGTCAAGGAATACCGTCGCGTTCGGGTTATACTCGAGATAGTCGGGATCGCCACAGCCAACGATATCCTCTATCTCTAGGCAAGCAGGAGCCTGGAAGAGGTGCTGGAAGTTGTATCCGAAGTTGGCCTGTGCAGGGTCCATGGCATAGACCTCCTCCCCGCAAGCAAGGAGACCAAACCCGCCGTCCTCTCCACCCCACTGGGCGCCGTTGACTCCGTCACCATAAACATCGCTGATGGTAAACGAGAGCTGACTGCCAATGGGAGCACAGACACTACTGAAGATCGGGATTCCTGTAGGTTCTCCTGCGTATTCGCCAGCCAAAACAGCGGCAAGGATTTCATCGTTGGTCACATCTACCAGCGACCAGCCCGTTTCCCCTGGGTAGTTGTCAGGGACAATAACCACCATAACCTCCGTTTCGGTGAGGTCGCAGTCGGCTGACTCTAGAATGTTGCAGTTCTGATCGAAGTTGGCCCACGGGTTCCAGTTGATTGCCTCGGGGTTTGTGCAGCCTGGGATAGCTCCGCAGGGCAGGCAACTCTCCCAACAGAAAGGCGGGAGGGCCATAGGGCCCTGTACGTTCAGAGGTCGGTTTACATACCCAAACTCATCGAAAATAAAACACGGGGACTCGGCAACGCCGACAGGCAGTTCTTGATACGTCCAGTTATCTGCAGAAAACTTCCACAGATACTGCCCAGCAGCCATAGAGACAGTGACCTCCCACACCCCGTCACCATTAGCGTCCTCCATCGGAACACATGACCCGCACCAACCGAAGTAGTCTGAGTTGACCTCGGGCGTTACAATCCCCTCTGGGTGTGGGCCATTCAAGTCTAGCCTAAACGTAACCTCATACAAACAAGGCTCCCCCTCGAAGATGGCCTCTGGGTTGTAGTTGGTGGCCTGCTGATCCATACACCCTAACACAGGCGGCGGACAAGGCAATAGGTTGATCGGGATGTCAAGCTGTGCGGTGTTGAAGTCTAAGACTTCGATATCTAAACCACATGCATTGCTCAAGACGATATACCCCTCTCCATACTCGCAACAAATACCATCGCCAAAGCTGTCGTAGGCTACGAACGTATACGGACCAGGCGGCAGGTTGACCAAAGTCTCTCCTGCTACACCCGAAGCCACGACGTTGGTGTCTGCTAGAATCTCCCAGCTACTCTCCGCTGCATACTGATCCGAAACAAACTCTACGTTCAACCAACTCTGAGCCTGCAGAGACAGGATCGGGAAGAGTAGACACCACTTAGACTTATTGGCCCAGTATGCCGCACTCATCTTACCCTTCTTGATGTTGCGCCGATGGCGAGCCTTGAAGCTTGCACGCTTCTTCTTCATGCGATCGCTCTCCCCCGCTTTTGGTTTACCCGCTGTCTTTGCCCCCTGCTGACCGTATCGGATCAGCTTCACTTTGTTTCCCTCTTTGGCTAGTACGATGTGGGACTTCTTCGGGTGCTGAGGAGTGCGCTTTGGCTTATTGACGCCCTTCAGACCATGCTTTTTGAGAAGCCTCTTGATCCTGTTTCGTATTGACTCTGAGGACATTACACAAATATATAAATCAATACTCTAACCCAGGTTCCTCGACTGGCGTCCAGTCAGTACCACTGATTATGTTCATTATCTCTTCATACGTGTAGAAGGTGGAAGTCAGCGCGGTGATGCTCGCTGGGTTTTGACCCTCATACTTTAATACAACTCTCTCCCCATCGATAGAGTATCGCAGGTAATCTTGATGCTCTAAAACATCCTCAAAGTTTACCTGAGGTAAATCTGAAGATGATAGGATAACATAAGTTCTATTGGAATTAGAATCCATATCTAGTTTTTGTTGCGTTGTAATTTTGCAGAATCTCTGCATCCGTTAGCACGTCGTTGTACAAAACATGCTCGCCTAAAAACCCCCTTCGAAAACTACCCCTGCGCAACGCTATTCCTGCGTGATACTTATTTGACTGAGATGAATTAAACTTCGCTCTGTATCCTAGACCTGAACCAAGTCCATTGCTATACTCGAGGTTGGACACTTCAGATCCATTCAAATATATCTTGCCGCCTGTAAGCGGAACAGGGCTGTCGTTTGGTAGAGTATAGGCTACATTCATCCAGGTCCCATTTGAGGGTATAGTGCTTGTCGGGGTCATAAATCTCCTTCTGTCATTCTGAGTGTTGCTTCCATTTCCGTCGAAGACAAAACAAACTATACGACCATTGTTTCCGTTCACTAGAAACTCGAGCCCTTGATAATACAAATAAGTATTAGATGCAGCCTCACTGGTAGTCACGGAGCCATTGTTGGCAAACATCCAGAACACATCACTCGTACCAGCTTGAATTTTTACCCAAGCTTGATAAGTAAAGCCACCGAAGCTAGATAGGTTCCCATATGTTCTACTAATTCCTGAGCCTCCAACAGCATTTAACTCCCCAGATTCCTCGCCTACTCTCAGGTCAGCAGCATCATCGTAGTCAAACTTAATTCCGTCATCAACCCCGTCGAAAAAGAAAGATCCACCGCCATCTGATGAGCTGTACGTAGGAGATCCCCTAAACGTTCCGTCTATGTTATTAGACGTCAAGTCAAACCATGTCGATCCAGATCCAGGATAGCTGCTTGAATTTGCAGCATCGAGATGGTGGACAAGGTTTGTTGTGACTATAGAGAGTGTAGAAGCAAAAGACAACTCATTCAGCTTCCCAATACTTGCTTTTGCAACCCCGTCAATTTTTTGCACAGAATCAGCAGCGACACCACTGACCTTTGATATATCTGGCATATTACGCGGTTATCTCAATGAAGTCGTTAGATGGATTGAACCAGATCTGTCCATTAGAACTGTCTAGGCAGTACCCCACAATCCTCACGATATCTCCATTGCCACTAGGTGCCGTGCTGGTTATATCACCCGCCGTGGTAGACACATATAGCACGTCTCCCACAGTTCCTGGGTCGTGGTCCAAGGTGAACATCCCCCTGAGCAGCATGCCGTCTGAGTCTGGGTCTGTACCCAGTGCGATGGCCAGAAGGCATCCACCCGAAGTAGCAGCCGCGTCCGCATCTGCCGCTGCCCAACTGCCATCGGACTTGTAGTAGCATAGCTCACCCTGAGTGGTACTTCCCGTCCCAATCTTCACAATATCTCCCTGAACGCTGAAGTCTGTGTTAGCTGTCTTGGCAAACACATTCTTTGCCGTGTTCAACTCAGTCCTGATGTCGATACCTGAGCTAGTGGCACTCAACTGCTCAGTGTCATTAACCTTAATGTTCACCTCATTAGCGGTGCTGAAGTCAATGTACTCCTGATCAGTAGCTGTTCCAATTTTGGTCAGACTGCTGTTGATAATGGAAGTAATTGTGGTCTGAGCCGCGTCGATCTCCAAGTCGATGGTGCCATCAGCGTCTTGGTAGGTTGCAGTGACACCGCTCTCGGTGTTGCTGCTGAACATAGCACCAGCTATGTCTTGAACTTCCTCGGTACTCAACTGAGTATTGGTGTCACTAACGGTATTCGTAAACGTAATTTTGTCTCCGCTACGCGCTATACTCAATCCCGTGCCCGCCTCTAGAACGACGTCATCCGTAGTGCCACCGCTGTCAGTTAGACGAATTTTCTCTTCATCAGAGTTATCTCCGTCTACACAAGACAATCCATAAGTGGTGTTATCGTTGGCAGTCATATCATCGACCACCAAGTCGATCGTACCGTCACCATCCTGATAGGTGGCAGAAATACGTGTCTCCGTGTTGGAGCTAAACATAGCTCCTACAATATCTTGTACCTCTTCAGTGCTCAACTGAGTGTTGGTGTCACTGACGGTATTGGTAAAGGTGATCTTGTCTCCGCTACGAGCGATACTCAGTCCCGTCCCCGCTTCCAACACCACGTCATCCGTAGTACCGCTACTATCGGTAAGTCGGATCTTCTCCTCATCAGAGTTGTCACCATCGACGCAAGACACACTATAGGTTGTGTTGTCATTGGCCGTCATGTCGTCGACTACCAAATCAATCGTGCCGTCACCGTCTTGATAGGTGGCAGAAATACGTGTCTCCGTATTTGAGCTGAACATCGCACCCACAATGTCTTGCACCTGCTCGGTGCTCAACTGTGTATTGGTGTCCGTGACTGTGTTCGTAAACGTAATCTTATCGCCGCTGCGAGCAATACTAAGACCTGTGCCTGCCTCTAAGACAACATCATCTGTTGCAACGCCGTCCGCACCGCCCTGCGTCAACCTAATCTTTTCTTCGTCAGAGTTATCTCCGTCGACACACGAAATAGCATACGTATTCTGCGTGTTGTCGTTAGCAGTCATGTCATCGACTACTAAGTCAATTGTCCCGTCAGCGTCTTGATAGGTAACGCTAATTCTAGTCTCGGTATTCGAGCTGAACATAGCCCCGACAATGTCTTGGACTTGCTCAGTTGTCAATTGGGTGTTTGTATCACTGACAGTATTGGTGAACGTAATCTTGTCACCACTACGAGCAATGCTAAGACCCGTGCCTGCCTCTAGTACAATATCGTCTGTTGCCACCCCATCAGCACCACCCTGGGTCAACCTGATCTTTTCCTCGTCGGAGTTGTCTCCATCTACGCACGAGATAGCATAGGTGTTCTGCGTATTATCATTAGCGGTCATATCATCGACCACTAAGTCAATTGTACCATCGGCGTCCTGATAGGTGGCAGAAATACGTGTCTCCGTGTTGGAGCTGAACATCGCCCCAACAATGTCTTGCACCTCTTCAGTGCTCAACTGGGTGTTGGTGTCAGTAGATGCAATGGTGATTGTGTCACTAGAGGCGTTCGTAGTAAGGGTTATGTTAGAGCCTTCCGCTAGCGTGAGCGTATCAGCCGTCCCATCAGCCACAACATTGTCTTGCCCAGAGACAGCAATTGTAGTGAACGCATTGGGTGAGGTGCCGTCTGCCCCGTCTGATCCCGCTGGTCCTGTGTCACCTTGTGGACCTTGCGGCCCCTGAGCTCCTGTAGCTCCTGTAGCGCCCGTGGCACCCGTAGCACCTGCAGGGCCAGTGGCCCCCGTATCGCCCGTGTCTCCCTTATCTCCTTTATCGCCCTTTGCGCCTGGACTAGAAACAGAGATGCTGCTAGACGCAGGTTGAGTTACCGTTACGGTAGTCCCATCACTTACTGTAATCGTGGTTGACATTAGGCGAGAGCTTCAGAGATGTCGTCGTTTACAATAAAGCTTCCTCTCAAAATCGTAGTGGAAACTCCATCCAAAATCTGCTGCAAGTCATAGACATATCTTCCCGCTGAAACTTGCCTCATGATAGAGTCGCTGGCTGTAATCGTGAGATTACCCGAGTCGTCAGTGGTGAAGGAGAAGTTGATTCCATCCTCGGCAGCCTTGCCACGATTTACGCTTCCAATCACAAGTTTGCGCTCTCCTTGAACCTTCTGCCTACCTCTTACCTGCATCAAGAATTCGTACCCCGAAGTGGTCAAGGTCAAAGCTGTACCCGTTGAATCTTTGAGCAACAGCTTCAGATTAAATGTGTCACCCTTTCTACACGTGATGTCTAGTTTGTCTGAGACATCAAGATTTACTTTACTAGCCATTATTGTAGTAGTTGTGAGATGTCAAATCCTCCAGCTCCCTCCTCTTCTAAGGCGCCACGCTCACCTTTACGCTGAGCAATCAGCTTGCTTTGCTCGACAGCTTGCTTCTTGACCCGCTCGTCCTTCCTATCGTCTTTCTGCTTTTCTACTTCTAGTCGGTTCATTTGATCGGCAGTCTTGTCGGCACTGCGATTCAGAAGGCGCAACTGCTCGATCTCTTTTTGCATCTCGTGCTTGACACGGGCGATAGCAATCTCAGCTTCGGTTTCAAGCTGAATCTTCTGCGCATCGAGCTGCGCAGTCATCTGCATTTCTTGCTGCTTCGCTTGCGATGCAACCAGGGCGGCCTGTTGAGCCTGCTGAGACTGCATCTGCGAGTTCTGCATAGCGATTTCTTGCTGCTTCTTCATGCGCTTCTTGCGCCTGACCATCAGCAGTTGTTCCGCTTGGTTGACGTCCTTCATAGCCCGCACAGCCATAGCGTCCTCTAGGTCAAGCTCTTTCTGTGACAAAGCGATCTGGATGTTCTGTTCGAGATACACCCTGTCCTTGTCCTCCATCTCTCTCTGCACGTGAACACCGAAGTTGTACATCGGAAGGTCGCTGAACGAAGACAACACCCCCATGTTCGTTTCTCCGATAGCGTTCTCATACGCTTTGAAGATCACCGACTCAGGAGGCAGGATCTGCAGGCACTTGACTACGTCCTCACACACTTTCTTGTAGAGGATCATAGCTGCGTTGGTGACGTCATAGGTGGCGTTGTTGCTAGCCGCGATAGCCTGCTCGCGAACCCCAACTAGCGCATCGCTCTTTGGAGTAGAGGCATCGACCACCTCGTTGATTCCCGTGGTGTCACGGATCATACGCAGGTAGTGATTGTACAGAGCAATGAGCTCGTTGATGTTACGGATGCTGTTGCCGATCTCTCGAACAGGGGGGTTCTGGAATCCGCCCTCGGGGTTCTTACTGCGGTAGTAGAAGACCCCTGTCTGTTCGTAGATGTCGTGGAGCTCAAGCGGTTGCAACTCCCCGCCCTTACCGAGCTGCACGTTCTCCAGCCCTTCGATATCGATGATCAGTCCGTCGGGCTTGGCCTTGGCGATAGCCTGCTGCAGCTTCAAATGGGTAAGCTGCAACATATCGGCAAACCCCACGCAGCTATCCACCATAGACTTTGGGAGCTGCTCGTTGAGATTGACTGCAACCGCAGAGTAAGACAGCCTAGCCCGAGAGATGTCGTGGATGTTTTTCGGGACGTTGGCGGACCGCCCGTAGTTCAACAGGTGATCTGTCCCCAAGATGTACATTCCAGAGTATACCGTCTCGATCTCCATCTTGTGCGGGGTGCGCTGGTAAACGCTGCCTGCCCGCTCCTTGTACTTCATCCCCTGAAAGAAGAATCCCGTATTGCCGAAACGATTCTCCTTTTCCTCAAAGAACATGCAATCGACTGACTTGAACTCGAACTCTAGCACCTCCACGGTATACCCACCGTACTGACTCTTGTCAATTTTAGACGGGTAGTAAGGGGCCTTCATCGACCTGTTAGAAGACGCACGCTTGGCGTTCTTCGTGATCTTCTTCAGGTCTTCCTCTGTCAACTGGTCCCCTGCCAATCGCTTCAGCTCCTGCAGAGGAATCTCTTTTACGTGACCTGCATATACGATATCGTCCAAGTTCGGATCGTCAGTGTAGCTGTGGACGAAGTTGACAGGGTCGACATACTCTACGCGAATGCCGTAGTTGGAGTCGTTCGTGCGCTTCACCACGCTCATGCCTAGGGCTGCAAGATCATTAACGCAGCGGCGGAAGGTGTTGTCCTCGAAGTTGTTCCAGGACAAAGTCATATCCGTAGCCACCTGGGCCGCAATTTCTGCGTCGGTCTTGATGTTTGTGTCCATCAAGATTTCTGCTTCCTCAATGGTTTCGGGGAGCATGTCGGGGTCCTCGCCTACTAGCACCTCTCCCGTCAACTCTTTCAGCTTCTGCAACTGGGGGCGGAGCTTGATTTGATTCTTGATCCTGTTCTTCTCTCGGTTCTTCTCAGAAGAGGACAGGGGGTCCACAGCCTCAAGATTCGGGTAGGGATTCCTAGAGAGAATCTTGTTGACTACGATGCGAACGAACTTAGGGAGGATAGGGACCGACGTAAAGTCCAAGTTCATCAAGCTACCATCGCCGTTGTTTGGGTCAAGGGCGTTGAGAAGCTGCTTGTAGATACTCGTGTCTTGAGTGCCGTTGGCGTAGTCTCTATTTCGAGCAAAGATGTTTTTCCTACCCCCGTAAGTTGAAGACGTGCTGTCGGTGCTCCCCCACTGTCCTTCGATGGCCTTGGCATACTTCAGCCCATACTCTTGAGAGATCTTCTCTTCGTATGGGGCCAAGGGATCGGGGAAACCACCTGACTGGTCACTCTTACTGTTATACATGTGGGGTCAAGTAATTAATACCCACAAATATAATAAATCAACCCCTGACCTTATATCGCCTGAAGAAGCGCTTCTCTGAGAAGTTAGACTCCTTCTTTTTTTGCTTCACCTTCTGTGCGGCCAGCAAAGCCAAGCCAGAGCTAATGGTCAAGTCAAACTTAGTTCGGTTGCTAATGTCGTATCCAATCCAATCCTCTAGGGTACGGTTGAAGTACATGCTCCCCACCTCTCCTGTCTCCCTGTTCACGCCTACGTGATCATGGATGTACGCTTCGATAGCCTGGGCGTGAGACTGGATTACGTCTACCGAGTTCGACGGTATCCCCTTGGTCTTCACCTTCACATTCGTATTTGCCGCAAACAGATGTTTGGGCCTGTCCATCAGATACCCGTCGTATCCACGCTGCTCAAAGTATCTAGCGATCCCGTACTTGTTGTTCTCGATTAGGATGGGGTACCCATAGAAGACCGCCGCCATAAGAACATCTTCGTAAAATATCGAAGCCAGCGGCGGACGGGAAGCGTACTCAAGAACAAACATGTTAGCAGGAACCTCCATATTGAACTTGTTGTACAGATGGAGCGCACCTTTGGATCCTCTGCCATCCACAGTAGCATCGAGATCGTAGCTATCCACGCCACCACAACCAAGGTGAGCATGAGGCGCGATTCTTTTTGTTCGCTCATAGACCTTTATGTTTCGCAGTTCTGGTGGGGGCATCCAAGCTATCTTGAATCTACCTGCAGGGTCTGGGGTGAAAACCACCTCGCTATCCTGCACCCCACCCTTCCAAGAAAGTCGACCAGCAACGACGGGGTTGGGGAATAGGTTGTCGTTGTGTTCTACCTGCTCATAGATCTGACCGATGTTGAACAGGCTCCTTTCGATACTGTCTCTGAAAGCTTCGTCAGTAGTAAAGGGAAACTGACGGATTACCTCGTTCAGTTCCGAGGCATCGTGCTTCAGGCTGTCCCTTTCGTTCTTCAGAAAGGTCTTTGCCCCCATGTGGACGTACTCTCCGTCGATCCCCTCGGTGTGCTCGGCAGGGTCCTCTACTATCGCCCTGCCATAGACATCGAAGAAACCTTCTAGGGATTCGTATGCTGGGATGAACAGCCTGTACAGGCCAGACCTAGTCCTCCCATTCTTGTTCCTCTCCCCAGGGTCCGAGTCTTCCCATAGGTCCTTGTACTCGCTTCCCCCTTTTGCCATGGGGTTGACCGTGCTTCCGACCATGGCCTTCCCCACGATTTTTCTTCCGACGATCAAACACGTCCTCTGGATTCTCCACGCCTCCCTTATGTCTGTGGGTTTTTCCCATTTCCCTGCCTCGTCTAGATACAGTAGGTGTAGCTTCTCTCCGTCGTATGCGTTGTTGGTGGTGTTCTTCCAGTTGATGACAGTGTTCAGGGCATCTCCCACCACAGCCGTTTTGTTGTTCTTGGTAATCTTCTTAGACGGTTCACGGAAAGCCAACTCCATGCGGGGGTTGGTGGTGCCGTCTTGGATGGGCTTGAAGAAGAAAGGGTACTTACGGAACATGGTCACCACCTTCTTCATGAAGATGTTTTCCTGAGCATCCTTACCTGTCTTGCTCTGTATCCCGACCAGCTTGTCTTTGACTTGCGTGGCTTCGTCTACAATGACTGAAGAACATATGTTGGTGTATCCTGATCTACGGCACTTGGTATATAGCTGTCCAATACAACGAGGGTCCGCCTCACACGCAGCTAAATGTAAGAAGATATCTCTTTGAAACTCAAGGTAGTACGGCGCTCCGATGTCTAGCACCGACCACTGCAGCATCATGTAGTGACGCCCCGTGATGTATGTAGCGTCACCTCGGTTATAAAACCAAACGCCCTCACGCCGACGGCGAAATTCTTCTTCGATGTATGGACGAAACTTCTCTCGAAACTCCCGAGGCATCTCCGCCCACTCATCCATAGAACGAATACGCGATATCTCTGCGGGTAGATCAGCTCTCCTCCAGTGCTGATCCTGCACGGGTAGATCGCAGTAGAGGATCTCTTTGACTTTAGGGGGCTTCGGAAGCACAATGAGAAGGCCACCGATTTCGACGTGGTCACCAATCGTGCCGTTGGGACAAATCGCCACCGCTTTTTCTGCATATCCTTTTACGTCAACTAACATACACGGGAATCATCGCACTATCGTTACGTATCCCTGGATGACGTAAGAGCTGCCAGGCATAGAGCACTGCAGTTGATAGTTGTATACATCGCTAGGGACATAGTATTCATCGCCACCTAACCACACGTCGCTCGGGTCTTCGCTTTCCCAAACTACATCGCCATATCGAGAGTATACGCGAAGCAGCCAGCTTAACCAGCAAGACTGGTTGGTCTCAGCCCCCCACACATCGTTCGTCCCGTCGTTGTCTGGGGTGAACGCATTCGGGAGGTAGATAGGGCAGTCAGGGATGGGCTCTAAGCACGGGAGCCCTGTGTCGCACTCTACACCGACCAAGTCATATTCATAGGTGGATACGGTGTCATATACATATTCTGTGGATAGTACAGTGTCAAGTATATAGACATAGGTTGTGTCGTATATATACTGATCCACCCATGCTGTGTCATATACATAGTAGGGTACGTAGATTGTATCTGTAAGATACTCAGTTACATAGAGCGTATCAGTGGAGTACACATAGGTGGTGTCGTAGAAATACCAATTGATCGCAACGGGTATCGTGTCGTACTCATAGATGACTACGGTGTCTGGCGGCAGGTTGACATACACTGTATCCACCTCTAACACAGTTACGGTATCTGGTGGTAGCTCGACATAGACCGTGTCATACACTACCTCAGGGATGAGATCTCCGCATGGGCCTACGATCACCCAGTTGTCTAAGAAGTTGTCGTCATCATATATCCCGCAACAGGGAGGGGTGATACCCCCACCTAGGCTTCCGACTTCTGCCCACCCCCCGTTGTCAGCGTACATAGTGGGACCATAGCTGATCTGCCAAATCACGGCCTGTATACTCAGGTCTTGATCTAGCCAGAAGTCGAAAGCGTTCAGGAGATTGGCATACAGGCTAGTCCCACTAGATTGATAGAAATCGTCCAGAGGGAATACCACAGTGTCCCCAGCATAGTAAGGAGGGGATATGTCGTATTCTGCCCAGAAGTCGAGGTTGGTCCAGTTAGTCTGCGACTCTGTGGTGGTGGCAGAAAAGATCCAACCAGGGTGATTGCTGTCGTCAGATGTAGTGAGGCCCCAAGGAAACTCCCACCCCTGGTTGATGGCGCTGCAGTCCCCGTCTAATGCCTGAAAACCGAACTGGAGTTCAGAGACACCGTCAGGCCCTCCAGTACCCCCGCAACTCTGAGTGTTGTTGAACGCGACGGTGATTGTACCACCTACGGGGTCAAACTCTAAAATCTCTAGGTCACACTGCGCATAGGATCGAGGAGCGATCCAAAGCAGTATCAATAATCCTGTACATACGCGCATGCTCTAATCTTGTCTAGGTCCATGTATATGGTAGTCTTCTCTCCGACATACGCCCCGATGACATTGAAGTCAAGATGCTCTAGCGCATCCTCCACATTCATCTTGTCTCTTTTCACTAGAATGGTAAGCATCTGATTGATATCGTACACAGCTACGGGGTTGATGCCCGAAGTGATTCCTATCAGGGCGCTGTCAAAACCATCGGCTAGGAGACACTCGTTTTCTTCTAAGGCTTGGAGGAGCTAGTCGTCATTTTTCATTTTTTACTGAATTTTTCTGCGAAGCCGCCCGTGTAGTCTTTACCCTCGGCGACGTCGTTGCCCAAAGTAAGGTCCTTCATCATCTGCTCCAACTTCTGCCTTTCCACAAGCAACTCTTTGCAGTCGACTGCTGTCTGCTTGATGGATTGCAATTCAGCTTTCCTAGCGCTCCCATTGACCTCAGAGTCAACGGGTTTCTTGATCTCCTCGATCATATTGTCGATCGCGATTTCCATGCTGCGCATCAGACGGCTAGCAGCATCGATCGTGGTAAAATTCTTAGACGGCATACAGGAGGTCTTGAACTCTAGTGCGATAAAACTCCTCCCCGTCAATCTTGAACCTGTAGTCCCTGTTCTTCTTGAACCCCACTACGTCACCAACCTGCACCCCAAGCTCCTTCAGCTCGTCGCTGTCATACGCCACCTCCCCTCTAGTCGGCAGGGGCTTTTCTAACTCCACTACCTCTAGGATAGATTCTAGCGCATCTTCGAAAACTGGGGAGAGAACCGACCACCCAGGAAGCGGTATGATCTCTTCACTGCCTTTAGGGCGATACGCAAAGGCGTGAGAGTTGATTTCTACTTTCGGGTCGTATGCAACTAGGTATCTGTTCTCATAACCTACAAGGGGCATGCCGCCGTTGATCACAACCAGGTGATGGAAGTACAGGGTGTCCCCAGGCTCCACCCCCGTCTCAAACTTGTGTGGGACAGAAACGACCTCCCCTTCGTTTACCCTGTGCTCAAACTCGTTGAACTTCGTGTCGATCTTCAGGGTGGTGTCCGCAAAGTCGATCTCATCGTGAAACTTGCTAGGCAGCTCCACGACGAAGTAGTAAAGCATCTTCATCAGTACCCTCCGCTAGATCCTCCACTAGACCCTCCGCTAGGTGGCGAAGGAGGGGTGGAACTCATCGCTTGCCTAAAGGGTTGACGTGTGCTGATCGGGATCAGGCGCTCGTGAGGCGTAGGGAGGTGGTACGGCCCAATCATCGGGCCCTGCTCGGGGTGGACGTGGTAGGGTCCGATATACTCTTCTCCATTGAGCTTTCGGAACTCCCCACCCTCTGTAAAGAGATTCTCTTCCATAATTAAAAATTCAAATCGTATTCAAGTATACATGGCATATCGTCGACTGCCTTCCACAGCACCTGTGCGTCGTCTATATCCAGATAGACTAGGTATCGCATTTTACCGTAGCGATGCAAGTGGGCATCGTCGAGTACGATGGCCGCAACCTGTCCGCTGCCAGCTCGCATGCCGACATAGTATGCCATGGCGTCCTTCGGGTCTCGCCCGATGACAATCTTCCTAATCAGACCTTCCATCAGTTCAGTGACGGGTCAATATCGTTCAGTTCGTCGAGAATGTCCCTGTACCATGTATTCGCCTCCAACTCATCGTTGGTCGGGACAGGGGACTCGAAAGAGAAGTGTAAGAAGTCGAAAGCCTCCATCAGCAACTCCTCGCTACCGACATCTAGAGTGTAGACGGCCTTGAGGACGGGCTCCCCCATCTCGTCGGTATCGATTATCCCCGTCAGCATGATATTGACCACTTCCTCTTGCATGTCGTATTTTCGGGTGATCGCGTCCAACAGGATGTGCAGCTTCTGAACCTCGATCAAAAATTTTTCTCTGTTATTCATGCCGCGCAGTACTGTTAAAAAGGAGAGGATGTTCAGGGACTTCTCGCCCCTCCCCCAAAAATACGTAAAAAAGAACCACCTGAAGCGCCTGAGAGAGACGCTCCTGTGGTGCCAAAACCAGCACGAAGTATTCCAAAAAGAGATCTACTTCATGCTGTGGGCATATGACCTAGAGTTTTGGACGCTAGACTTCGCCGCCCAAGACTACGGGATGCACAAGAAGAAGATGGGGGACAGGATCGTATACCCTCTAGTCAACGAAGGGTACCTGTACAAGCACTTCGATAAGATGACCCCGTCCGTTACTATGGAGGATCACCTGTTTCGGGAGGAGACGAAGTATAACTACAGGGTCAGATATGCCCTGTCACAGAAAGGGAGGCTGATGGTACAGCGCTTCTACAACAAACTAGAGTCTTAACTGAAGTCTGTGTACTTGATCGTCACGCGATTGCCGTTGCGGAGCTGGTCTGCGATCAGCGGGTAGAGTCGGAAGTAGGCGCGGGTGGAGTGCCCGATGAAGCCGTTCTTCTTTACTTGGTTGTTTTCTTGCGAGTCACCCACGAGGAGACAGCCCGACGTGTCTTCGTCAGTATTTCCACAATGAATGAGAATATCCGAGAACTCAGGGACGTCACGTACCCACAGCATTCCCACATGAATATCAGCGAATCGTGTTTTGTATCGATCATGAAATCCACCAAACGTGCGTAGCGTGATTTCATATTCTCCTTCAGGGATTCTAGTCTCCCCTTTGATTTTTTGGTCTCTGAGCTCATCTTCTAAGGTGTAACATAAAAACTCACGATGGTCCCCTGTGATATCGAACAGAAGTCCGTTGGTGCTGTCTTTCTCGCTGCTGAAGCGTACTACCTCTAGCTGCAAGCTTGGCTCTTTTAAGTTCATTGAATTTCTTTAGTCTAGGGTTGAAGTATCCTTTACTCCCCATCAGCTAGCCACGAACACTTCTATGCTAACGGCGTTGGTCTTGGGGTCTACAAGGATAGACTCTAGATCGTGCAGGGCAGTGTCTGTGATCGGGGTGGCCGCATCGTCATCACAAGCGATGCCTTCGTGAGGCACCCCCATCATGTAGCTCTGACCTGCAGCTAGCAAAATACTGGTGCTCCCGTCTGCAGTTCCGTTCTCGTTGTTGGAGATCTGCAAAGACAGCACCACTTCGTTAGAAGCGTCTAGGTTCGTGACTCGGATGTACTTGCAGTCTTCGAGATCGATGGCGTTGTCTGCAGTATGCACTGCCGTCTGGAAGGTCGCGACGGTGGTGTCGTTGTTTGCTGGGCACGTCACCACGCGGGTGTACGCCTGGGTGATGCTCCCGATGCTGAACGTATGCTCCCCACCGCGATTCTTGCCGTTGAGCTCTAGCTCTTCCGTGAGAGATACTGTAAGTGTTGCCATGCTACAAATATAATATGATTACCCGCTGCAGGATTCGCAGTCCTCAGGGGAATCGATGTTACAAGTGATCTCCCCGCTCTCGAGTTTCTCTTCGGTCTTCTTCACCCGCTCGGGATTGAGGAAGCTGATGTCGTCTTCTTCTTT
>CEON01120195.1_pt1 | contig 23972 bp, 33 predicted proteins | sample 530291 | NCBI WGS metagenome assembly CEON01 (sample SAMEA2619888, study PRJEB7988) | marine metagenome | biome: marine biome (ENVO:00000447); feature: surface water layer (ENVO:00002042); material: "saline water (ENVO:00002010), including plankton (ENVO:xxxxxxxx)" | depth 5 m
GTGGTGATGCGTGATGGGTTTACTCAAGGACAAGCGAGCAACAGCAGATACAGATGCTGTAATGAAAGCGGTTCGTAAACCAAAGTTTGTGGATAATGCTCTACATCTTGGTGAATATACTCCACAGAAAAACTTGGAGAAGAAAGTTACAGTAAGACAGCGCAAGACTGCTAACTATGGTATCGCTACTCCACATACTTACACTTTGACTGAACTGCAAGATTCTATAATTCTGAAACATACAGGTACGCATGGTAGAAACTACGAAGGAGCAATTGTTTACTTAGATTCATCAATCACCAGTGACACTGACAAAAACAAACCAGTGCTGCTTTATGGTAAAAATGCTGAGCATGAGAGACTACGAACATCTTCAGTAATTTCCAGCGGTACTGGTACTACATTTGCTGTTAGAAACACCAAGGGTAAAACACTGGAGTCGCTTGGATTTGTAGGTAGACAAGCACACTTCGGACAGCCTATTGATGCTGGTTTAAGAACTACAGACTTGGCAGTACGCATTAGTAGAGATATTGCTGATTCTCTTACATCCGTGAACATAGCACTACCTATGAGTCCAAGTAATTCTGAGGTAGATAGAAGGCTTCACAGTAGTAGTTTCCTTGGTGTAGATTTCCACGGAATAACACTTGTAGATGCTATGCGATTTATTAGCCGACATGATGGTAGAGTTATCCACTTTGACAGGTTTGGCAACTTGCTTTATGTTCCATTCCAATTTGAAGAAAAGAGCAGATTCATAGACTCTAACGCTCGTGTCGGCCCTGCTATCAACAACCCAGTTGAGAACATATCAAATCGAGTTATTGTAGAAGGTGTGGCTACGGCTGTAAACGATACTGCTTACGCAGAGGTAAACAATTCAGAAAAGCAGTCAGGTCGAGCCGGAGAGGTACTAGAAGAGCCGCAAGTTGTCGGTGATTTTACTGTACGCAGTAACGAGCAAGCAAGAGAAGTAGGGCGTAACATACTCAAAGCCAACTCAGTCATGCTTGGTAATTTAACAAGTGCTGGTCATCCTAACTCTTGGGATTTAAGACCGGGTATGATTATTGAGTACGATGGTCAGAGAAAGATATTGGTAGAGGTTAGACACAAACTCGCTAGTAATACTGCTGACCTTGTGTTCTTGAGTGTAGAGAGTGGTGTAGAAGGTGTACTACAAGGATTGCTTGAAGGCACTAAAAATACAGGCGACCTAGAAGATTCAATCGAGCAGATTGTTGAGAAGAACATGGCTTTATTCGGTGACTTAGAAATCATATCAGTTGTTATCACAGAGGTAGTAGGTCATGGTGTATCGGGCGATGGTTTCATCATCGGTAGAGGTATGGGTCGAGGTGTCGTAGGTAGAAGTGGCGACAAAGAATCCGTTGGTGGCAGCAAGACTTTGAAGTTTGTAAATAGAGGTGAGTAGATGCCAGTATCAAATCATGTAAGACGATTGTTAATTGAGACTATTGCTGATAACATCAATGAGATGGTTATTGGTTTCGATGGTAACCCTGCGACAAAAAGTGATGGGGCAGCAGGTAGACCTGCTAAAGTTATCAATCCTACAGTACGAATAGTCAGCGATTCTTCTTTGCTAGTGGAGGGTTTCTTAGGGGCAAATCACACATTTAACGAGGACTTACGAGAAGTCTTTGTTCAATTCAGAGGTGCTCTAAATACGATACCAATAGCAAGGCATACGATAGCAGCGTTTAATAAAACAGCATCAAACGAGATACGAATACAGATTCTAATTGAGGTGAAGTAATGGGGCAGAATCCAATATCAGGACATACAGCAGGTGGAAATGACGGACTAAGAGATGGTGACCATATAATATCACCATCATTAACTAATATCTACGAAGGACTACACGGCAACGGTATATTAAATCCATATGATACAGCATATGGTAGCCCTACTGGTGACCGTATTACTCCCGCTAATCTACCGGGTGCAGTGAGTAGTGGTGCTGACCATCAAGTTACAATCAAGGCTTGTAGTGTGATTCTTGACGGAATACCTTACACCATAGACAATGGTTCGGGTGGAGATGTAACTCTTAATTTGACAACAACTTCAAGTGATAAATTAGCAGGTACAAGTCATACTGTTTTGACTGGTTCACCGGACAAAGAGTGTTTGTTTGCTATTATTGCTACCGCACATGGGGCAAAATGGGTACAAACTACAGCAGTCACTACTGCTGCTGGTGCTTATGCAGATTTAGATAGTACAATTGCTAACTCATATCTAAGAATGGATGGGGCTAGTACCCCTGCTCATAACAAACAGTCTTTGGTATTGGCTACCGTGAGGGCTTCGTATAACAGCGGTGCTGCTGCTGCTAATGACCTTTACTTAGACATTGATGAAATTAATGATAAGAGAGTATTCATTAGACCTTCTCCGTTCTATTTCTCCCCCGTAACCACAGGCGCACCTAATTCTACCGACCATTTGAATACACACACTGCTTTAGAGGATATTCACGGTAGTGGTCAAGAAGGTGATTTTGGCAACAATGGTGTTATGTGGATGTCTTACAATGAAGATGATGGACTACCAAACCTATACTTTAGTGCTAAAGATGGTTCTAACAGACACACGCATTTACTTGGCCCAAATCGTATTTTATCCTTAACAGCAAGTCGTAACTTTGAGTTCGATGATGCACAGGTATTTGCATTCAGTGGTAGTGGTGCTAAGAGTTTGACTCCAACAGGAACATTCCCTCCCGGTCATACAGTTATCGTAAGTAACACAGGGGCTGGTGTTGTTACCTTTGACCCTAGTGGGTTGAACATAGGACTGGCTAACACAGAGGCTGTTATGTTCGTATACAACGGCACTGCTTGGGTAAAGGTAATTCACAGTTCTACTGTTACTCACCTAGCAAGTGGTGCAACAGGTTTAGTTCAGTTGTCTGATGGTTCAGGTAGCCACACAAGTGATGCCAAGTTGTTTTGGACTACCGCTTCATCCACCCTTACCGTTAATGGTAAACTCACAGTTACTGGATTGATTGACCCTACTGGACTTGAACTTACACCAGTTGCTTCTAATCCGGGTAACACTGCTGCTAACACGCTTTGGTTAGATAGTGGTGCTTCAAATGCCTTGAAGCATGGAGCAAACACTGTTCTTAACTCAGCATCAAGTGTTGCCGACCTAAGCGATGTAACGGCAGCGGGTTCAGGTTCAATCATAACTTCAAGCGAGCGTACTAAACTCGCAGGTATAGAGACTGCTGCCGATGTTACTGATGCAACAAATGTCAATGCTGCTATTGCTGGTCACACTTACACGGCTGCAACCGTTGCTGCTAACGATAAGATATTGATACAAGACACAGATGACAGTAACAATATCAAGACAGTTACTGCTACTTCTATAGCAGCACTGGGCGGGTCTACTGCTAGTAACATAGCCGATGCTGATGCTGATACTAAGGTAGATGTAGAAACTTCATCTGATGCTGATACTATTTCCATGCACACAGCGGGAACTGAGAGAGTGCTTATTGATACTAATGTCAATCTTGGTGTAGATGTTAATGTTGTCTTTGAAGGCTCTGCTGCTAACGCTCACGAGACTACGCTAACTGTAGCAAACCCTGACGCTGATAGAACTATTACTCTGCCAAATGCTACAGGCACTGTTGCTTTAACAAGTGATATTAACGCTGGAACAGTCACTTCTATCGCTACTTCTGCACCGATTACAGGTGGTACAATTACATCTACAGGTACTATCGGTATATCCGCTGCAACAACAAGTGCAGCAGGTTCTATGTCTGCTGCTGATAAAACTAAGTTAGACGGTATCGAGACAAATGCAGATGTGACAGATGCCACTAATGTTGATGCAGCAGGTGCAGTTATGGAAACTGATGTTAATGCAAAGGGTGATATTTTCGTAGCAACTGCTAACAATACTCTTACACGCCTAGCGGTAGGAACTAACAATCATGTTCTAACTGCCGATAGCACTCAAGCATCCGGTGTTAAATGGGCTGCTGCAAGTGGTGGTGGTAGTGGTGATGTAGTTGGGCCTTCCTCTGCGACTGCTAACAACTTTGTTGCCTTTGATGGTACTACAGGTAAATTAGTCAAAGATAGTGCCAAGGGTGCTGGTGACTTCGCAACTGCTGCTCAAGGTGCTTTGGCTGCGACTGCACTTCAACCAACCCAAGCAGAAACCGACCCTTTCAATCCTATTGCTTATCCCGGTGCTTGGGGTGGTGGTGGGCCTCCGGCCTCGATTCAAGAGGCTATCGACAGAATAGCACAGGCAGTTAATCTGTTAAGTGGGCCAATACCGTGATACGGTTACTTGAAGGCACTATCTTGCCAAATGTGACCGCATTCTTTGCACTGCCATAGGCTTATTCGCTCACGCTTACCATCTAGGTAACGGGCTTGTAGCCTTCTTGGAATATGCTCGTGTAAACAAGCCCTACATTTTACCTTGAGTTTGTCAAGGAGTCTACCCATCACTCAGCACCTCTACGCCCGATTACATCATCAATGCGTAGAATAGCACTAGCAACTTCAGTAGCACCATTGATGGCACTACGAATAAGCGATGTTGGTTCTAATACTCCCTTCATTTCTTTAATCCCGCCATTCTCCACATCAGGGCCATAAGACTCAGGTAAAGCGTGTCTCATCGCTAAGACAGTATCAAGTGGGTCATAACCAGCATTCTCAGCGATGGTAGCAGGGATTGCTTCAAGTGCATCTGCGAAGGCTTCTATTGCCATCTGAGCACGACCACCTACTTCACTAGCATTTGCACGCAGGTGCATAGCAATAGCAAGATAAGTAGAGCCACCACCATAGCGCATAGAGTCGCCATTCTCAATCAATGATACAACCCCTAGAGCATCATCAAATCCACGCTGAATCTCATCAAGAGTAGATTGAGTAGCACCGAACAATACTAGCGTAGCCTCTTTGTTTTGTGCGTGTAAGAATAGATAGGGTACATCGTTGTATGTCTCACGAGAAATAAAAGCAGTACCAGTTGTAGATGTAGCGTCAGGGAACATATGTGTAGGTGCTCCTAATTCATTTGACAGTCTACGCATTGTACTCTCAGGTACTCTCTGTACTACAGATATGCCTTGTTTGCGTAGATATGCTATGGCTGTATCGTGGATTGCGTCACGACATAGAACCACATTAGCACCACTGCTTACCACTGCCTTAGAAGCAGCGAGTAATTTGTCACGCCCCATCGCTTGAACTTGACTGTAAGAGTTAGCATCAGATACTTGAACAGATACATTTGTGTTATCCTTGCCTTCTGTAAGCCCACCATTGAGTAGTAATACTTCTACACCATCTTCATTTGACCAGTTGTTGAACTCATCGCCACCACCAATGAAGTCCTTATTGAGAACCACACCACGGAACAGGTAAGAGTCAGACAAAGAGCCACCGGGAGCAGCGAGTGTCTTTACCTCACGAGCGTCTCCAACTGCTTCTATTGTTTCTACACACAAGTCAGCAACTCTATCCTCTGATGTTTCAAGGGATTTACCAGTGATTGCAGTCTTTGCTATGGTCTGTAAGTCTCCCTCAGCATTAGGCATACCGTTAAGACATTCAATAGCCATATTTCGTGCCGCTGCATAACCTTTGATGACCACATTAGGGTGTAGTCCTTTACTGAATAAGTTCTCCGAATTGGCAAGCATTGAACTCGCTAGTACAACTGTGCTAGTAGTACCATCGTATGCATTTGCCTCTTGCATCTTAGATACCTCTACTACCATCTTAGCAGCAGGGTGAGCAGTGTCAAGTTCTCGTAGGATAGTAGCACCATCGTTAGTTACGATAACATTACCACCACCGTCTACCATCATCTTGTCCATGCCTAGTGGCCCAAGTGTCGTTCTCACAGTTTCAGCGATACGCTTTACTGCTTCTATGTTTAGCCTTTGTGTTGTATTATTCTCCGTCATTCCAATCAACCTCAATTTCAACTATAGAGCCGTCATCCATACTGCGACTCTTTACAATGCCATTGTCACAACCATACTTGTATAGGTCGTAAGTCAATTGACAATCTTTCAGGCAGTAGTCGGCTACCTCAAGATACTTACCTTCACGCCATGCTAATGGCGCATCGCTACTCTGCATACTCTTTGACAAATCAAGAGTAGTGCGTACAAGAGTGTCAAGTGTGGTGTGAACTTTACCCACGCTCAATGCTGCTTTATCAACTAGCATCTTGGTGTCAATGATACTTTCACTTTTGCTCATCAAATCACCAGCAGTCCAGCAGTCCAGTGCAGCATTTAGAACTGGTAAATCGAACTTACGAATATTGTGACCCAGTATCTTACCACCACCGTCAATGTGTTTCTGCAAATGGTCACCAAGAGTACGAGGGTGTAAATCGTGAACAGTAGCATTTGCCATTTCTATATTCTGCTTAGCAAACACATTACCCTCTATGCCATCCCATGTTGCTACAACTGTAGGCTCAAACAGACTATGTTTATCCCAACCGCCTATTTCCCAAGAGTAGTTACCAGTCTCAATATCCAATGCCATTATGTCACTCATATTTACGCCTCCTTGTATTCCCAGTAAATCCATTCTTCAGTCTCGATTTTTACTACTAAGTTTTCTTCATTCACTAAGCCCACCATCCTACTTCTTTCTTAATCAGCCCGTAGTGTCCTTCGGGTTTTACTTCAAGGCCGTTGTATTCAGCCCAGCACTTCTCGGTACAAAAATGCCTTACACCTACAGCAGTGTTGTCACTAAACTTTGCTTCGTTATTACAACAGACACACTTCATGCATCCACCTCCTTCTGACGAATGTATACAGTAGAACCATCTTTAGCCGCATCGAATAGGTGAGCACCCCACTTTGAGAAGCGGTTGAATGCAGTGCCACGAGTCACTTGCTCAGTGACACAATACTGCTTGATGACTGCTGCTTTCTTTCGCCAACCCTCGCCCTTCTTATCCAGTTCAACTGGTGCAATTGTGTTGTAAGCAGTCATCCAATTCTTTGCATGGTTAGCCTTCTCAGTTTGCTTAGCACCAACTTCAACTTCACCCTCAAGCCACAGAATCAGGTTCTTGAACAGGTCGTAGATAATTTCCTTAGCCATGTCAAGATGCTCGCCAGTAATGACCCACTTTTCATCCATCATAGCGATGTGAGTAGCGAGGATAACTGAGTAGTTCTCCATAGCAGGTATGAAAGATGCAACAACATTTCCGATAGCGAAGTTCAGTCCATCCAGTAGGGAATACAAGTCCTCTACCAAGTCATATGTAGCCACATAGAATGATTCATCTGCTGTGAACATTTCGTGCATGACTGACTGAACTACATCTTCTTGCTCTTCACGAGTCATGCCATCCCATTCAGTGAATGAAATCTCAGTTAGATTGAGAACTCGGTCACGCAGTCGCTTCTCAAGCCCAGTGAAATAGTCAATGATTTCCTCGTAGGATAACTTCTGCTTAGGAGTCTTTGTGAAGGCTCTCTCCATACGCTTCATACTGACTCCCATACGCCTATCCATATCCCAATCAGACCAATACAATAGAACACGCTGGAAAATACCCTTTGTCAAAACATACTCTTTGACACCAGCAGGTGGGTAGGTAGTAATCCACAGTGAGACAAGCGACTCGGTTTCTATCCTTCTACCACTCAAGTGTTTGACCAGTATGTTTGAGTTACTACCAATCGGGTTACAGGCTGACTGTAGATATAGAACAGTCTCTTGCGAATGCTTGCCCGGATTGAGGATGATACTACCTTCATCGAAGTTTAGTGCCTTCTGACCAGCAAGCATACCTTCTGTTTGAACGGCTACCTGCTCTTTCTTTCCGTTCTCATCGACAACTGTTTCGTTAGTGACACCACCAATCAAACCAGCATCTGAACCTGATGTATACATATCCTGATGTAAACCACAGTCTTTGAGTACATCACCTACGAACTCCCATGCTACTGACTTACCAGTCCTTGATGGCTGAATCCAAAAGACATGGACACGAGGGTCGAGGTGACTTGCATCCCACGGAATACGAATGAAAGGGGCGGCTATCTGACCTTGTATGTAGAAGAAGGATAACATCGCTGGTATGTCGTTATCTATACTTGTTCTACTAAACCTATCCACATACCCATCAAAGACAGGGTATTGCTTGACTGCCATGTAATCTTGTGCTTCTCTCATATCTCTCAACTCTAACTGTTCCTTTATATATCAACTATCAATATTGGTTGTCTTGATTGTCCGATGTACCGTCTGAACATTATATTCGTAATTCATACACTCTATAAACATGTAAGTATAGACAAGACAACGGACAACCCGTACAATTAGGAGTACGATGCTGCCTTAAATACCCCTCTTACGCCTGACACTTCGTTGTATGTGGACTGGTGATTCGCTGGTCAAAACCTCAACAATGAGTTGTCTTTTCTTATCACCCAGCCCCTTAACTTGCTTCAGGGATTCAGGGAAACACATCTCTTCTAGGTTACCGCATTTGTCTAGTAGACGCTCTGCTAACTCAGCACCGACACCCGGAATTGTTAGCAACATGTCTATCCGTACATCGTTTGTAGACACTCTACGAATAGCATGAGCACCATGCTTACTCGCTGGCTTGTGTAACTTATTGTGTAGTTTAGTGACGAACATAGCAGCCTCGCTAATGTTTGGAGTGAAGAACACCTGACATTCAAAATCAGCCATGATACGAGCAATAGTACCAGTGAGTTCATTCTGCACTCTACTATGTGTCAAGAACCTACCTTGCTTCTTAGCGAATGCAACATACTTGGCAATCGAACCATGTATGACTAGAAAGAATCGCTCGTAGTTGGCATCCATGTTTTCTAACTGTCGCCATAGGTGACCGCTATGGCTTGATTGAAACAAGTCGGTAACACTCTTTGCTTCTACACAAGCAGCACCTAGTAAGTAATCACCTACTACTAATGGTTGTCTAACTACATTTAGACCTTCTTTCTTAGCCCTGCGCTCTATTGATTCACAAAGGCTACCTCTCTCGTTAGAGTCTATGATTAAATCAGGCTTAGGCATTACTCCTCCTCCTCTTGATGCTTATGATTATGACAATAACCTGTACCATCTGTGACTACTGTTCTACATCTTGCACCATGTACTGTTTCGCCTTTACACTGGTATTCTTCGGGTAGCAAGTCTACATTTTTAGCACACTTTGAGCACAACATATTTTTTCTCCTGTTGTTGTTCATTCTACCTAATCTCTCACCGCAGTTAAAGCAAAGATTAGCGTGCATTCTATGTTGTTTAATCTTCATCCAAATCACCTATACTGCCGTCATAGTAGCGGCATCTCCCGCTGCATAGTCCATCGTATTCAAGTGTAGCGCATGACGCTGCTGAGTAACCATTGTTACCAGCACCACCAAATACAATGTTCTCCACCTGTTCACGAGTAACACTAGGGGAAAAATCTACCCACCCCTGCTCTTCTATGATAGCACATATACGATTCACATGCTCAGCCTTTGTCTCATCGTCTACTGCATCAGGAGGATAGAACCATCGTAGTCTCGCAGCAAGATACGATGCTAAGTGAAACCTCGCTTTGTGGGTAGGGTTACCTTCACCCAATGCTGATTGAGCGAGACATGGTAATACAATAATATCGCCTAGTGTAATGTCAGGTAAACCGTCTACTTTCTCAACAGTTTTCTTGAATGGGCTTTTACGCTGAGCCACTGTTATAGCAACATCGTTTTCACCATGTTCTATGTACCCACTAATCGGGTCTTGCGCTTTCTCCATCAAATCATCGTGTGTTAGATTGAGAATGGAATCTGAATCCAGTGGTATGCTCCAGCAACCTCTCCTAGAGTTGTAGGAGTTAGGTATACGAATCATGCCTGATGTGTCGAAGGCAACTGTAGGGTCATTACATGACAAGTTGAGTTTCTTATGCCATGCTGCTATGAGTTTTCTACCACCTTCTTTTACTCTAGCAACGCTGTAACCATCCGATGGCGTGTGTGTATTCTTTAGAGGAATCCAAATATGGAAACCACCACCACTGAACCAAACAAAGTGACGAGTATTCTCTCTCAGTAGAAAACGATGTAGCCTTTTAACCTGCTCGTGCATGAATGAAAAATCAACTTCAGCACCTCTTTGCTTGAAGTCCTTACAATCAAAGTCCATGACAAAATGACGGATGATAGGTGTATCGTAATCTACTCTGTGGTTTCTTGGTGGCTTAGTGGCTCGGTAACCGTAGGCTGTGAAGTATACATTACCACTACCGTTCTTACCTTTCCAGTATCTTTCTAACTCACTCCAATTCTTTACGCAATAACGACCACCTTGTTTACCATTAGAGGCTATTTCAAGGACTTCACGAGGAAAATCAAGCGTGATGAAACTCATTCTATCACCCCTCTATCAATGCCATTTCGTATATCACTTTACTAACGATAGTGTCGTATGTATTCCTAATATGCTCTAGTGTTAATTTAGATGGATGGATGGCGATGAAGAAGCAAATGTGTCTATCCTTTACATCAGATTCTTCATTATAATCATCAAGGATTAATTGAGACATTGACTTGACCATGATACGCTTACCAGTGGGGAGAAGTGATGTTTCTACAGAAAACTCATACTTAGGCCATAACTTCTCTAGTGACATTTGTAGCAACAATGAAATCGTATCTAGTCCTTCTTTATCCACTCTATCACCTCATATCATCGGGGTCGATTGCTAAGTCACCCATCCAAGCCGGACACATTTCCATGAAGTCACACCAAGCGCATTTTGCCTCGTGAGCCTCAGCAGGGAAATCATCATTCAAATGTGCATCAATTAAGCGCACAAGCCTCTTCTCTACAGTCTTAGGAGCGTACCGACCACCCGGCCCTTTTACGCTCTCGTAATCCCACATAGCACCTTCGCCACCATTGATACCTCCGCCCGGAAACTGCCAGCCCCAGCCGACAACAGGTAGGTATTCTATGTGAGGGCTGTGCTCTAGCATCATACGATAGAACTGCATTTCAGCACGCATAGAAGCACGCTTACGCTCTACCCACTTACCAGTTTTCAACTCCATTAGAATGATACCAGTGTGGTCATCATCAATGAAGATACGGTCAATGAACCCCTTCATGTGAATTGGTACTACTCTACCATCGGTGGCTACCACTACTCTTGTTGAATGAATCTCTACTTCATTAGCGATAGGAAACCAATCTTTAGGATTGTTCTGCATCTGTAATAGCCTTTCAAATTGCCAGTCTACATACTGATTAAGTTGAGGCTCTTCACCATAGACATAGGGAGTAGGAGGCTTGGGTAGTGCTTTACGCAACTCCATCTTAGCAGTGTTTACTTTCCCCTCACTTATCAGTTCATTAACAACTGGTAGGCTCGTGTGTGACTCTTTCCAAAACCACTCCACTGCATCGTGAACATTTGACCCACGGATGTGATGGTCTTGTTCTTCGCCCCTCATTCCTAGTATGTTTTGGAAATAATACTGCTTAGGACAGAAATCAAATGTGCCTAGTGATGACTTAGTTACACGAAGTATCTTGTCCTCCATGCTAGGTTGCCAGTTGTATACACTCTTGTCATACGACTCAAGCATTTCAGGATAAGGGTACTGAGTATCTACTAGGTACTCAGGGAAAGTATTCATTGACTTCTCTACAATGCAGTCATAGTCATTACAGATGGAACAGGCTTTGCCTTCGTCAGCATCTTTCACTACCACACTACACGCTTCACACCAGTAAACAGTAGTTTCATTCGGATTGAACCTCATCCCCACCACCGAACTTGTTGTACTTTCTTACTGCTCTTTCTAACTTTTCAGGTGGGATAAATGGCTCATACCTGCCCTCTCTTTCCTTTACCAAATCTTGAGGGTGATAAGGGTCGAAGTCCTTGTTTCTGTAGTAGTCTAACTCCCCTTCTGCTCCTTCTGAAAGTGGCTGTGGGTCAGGTCTTTCATCCTCCATTGTCAATCGCAATAGAATGAAGTAACCAATCAAGTCCTCAATCACATCAATGTCAGACTCAATGGTATCACTCCCTCGCATGAGTCTACTGAGTTTATCATCAATCCTCACTCTTAAACCAGCATCAGGGGGTAAGTCACTAAAGAATCGGATAGGGTCAAATGCGCTATCGCCATACTGTTCATTCTTCTCAGCAAGTAGATTTACTACTGTCGCTGCTATCTTAGCACACTTCATCTTAAACGAATCTTCTGTCACTCTTCTTCACCAACTTGGTCTTTAGTGTTCCTTTTTATATCAGCCTCAAAAGTCATACCAAACTCAGTGAGTTTTGTCTGTCCTTCAAATGTCATTCCATACTCCGTCAATTTTGTTTGTCTTGTTTTTGTCATTTTATCACCTCAAAAATATGACTTAGGCATAGTCGCTCCAGCGGCAGCATCTAGTTCCCAGTCAAGGCTCTCGTATATTCGCATGAGTTTAGACTTAACCATTACACTGAGCACTTTATCCCAGTCTATGGTGTAGTTCTTCAACTCAGACTTATCACGGAAAGCAACGAAGTCTACCTTCTTCTTCTCCCCGTTGAGAGTATAATAGTCAGGTACATCATTGTTGAAGCCCTTGACATAAATCCATGATACACTGTCACCCTTAGCCCATCTTTCATCAGCATTAGTAGCCACATGCTCATTGTAATACATAGCAGCCTTTGCTGGTGCTGGTAGGCTCTTGTAATCTTTGAAATCCATAGTCAATCGAGAAGAGCAAGCCACATCTTCAATTGGTATTTCACCGTTCCTAACTTGGAGACTTATTTCTCTCAGTGCATCAGTCACAGCCTCTTCGTCTTTACCAGTGCCTATCATTTGCATAGCCACTTCTTGGATGCGTTTGGTAAGCCGTGAAGAACTAGAGGCTTTGATTTCATAACCACTAATCTTCATTTCACCCTTGCTCTTTTCAGGCCACACCTTGATACCGAAGTAACGGTTTTTCACTGGAGCAGTAATCCAGTAGTCAAAGTATGCTTCAAGTTCAACCTCCATTGTTGGTAAGTTCAACTTATCCTTCGCAGTTTGAGTAAGATGCTTAGCGAGTGCCTCAGCATCATCGAATGGAACTTGAATAAACGCTGAATCAGTATGACCATACAGTGACTTATAGCCCTGCTCTTCACTCTCCTTTAGCAAATGTTGGATAGCCTCACGCCCTCTGTATGTGATAGCGGCTGCTATATCATTATCAATCCACATACCTTGAACAGACTTCATTCCTGTCATACCGTATAGGGCATTGACAAGGACTTTTGCTGCGGTCTGCATCATGTCGTACCCCAACTTCTCATCAGGGTCTGTAGCGTCACGCATGAGCCTTTTGTATTCAGCACGAAGAGCGAGCATTTCTTCAACAATAGAAGGTAGCAGACCCTTCTCTTTCTGACACCAGTGTGAACCATTATCCAATGTCTTGGTAGTGGTAGTCGGATGGTCACGCTTAGTAGTGTAACATAAATTGTCACTGAGAATGATGTTTGGATATAGTGAGGCATAGTCTACAATGGCTACACCCTCGTGGCGACCCGGTATAGGGTCAGGTATGTGTGCAGCAGTGAGTTGCTCACGCCTGTTATTGATAGCACTCTTGGCTTTCATCTTAGTCCTTCTACCAACAAGACCTCTAAAGTATCGAGTGACCTTGTGTGTACTGGCAAATGATACACCACATAACTGTTGTACTGCTACGAAGAAATCAATGGCATTGAGTTTCTTGTCAATGTCACGCAGTAGTGTAGTGTCGAGGAGACAATAATCTACGAAGTCACTCCAGTATTCGTACCAACCATTGTGAACAGTCATACCCTCAATTTCCTCAGTTAGTTTGCTACCAAGTTCAAGTCGCTCTGCTATGGTATTCAACTTACGATTAGGTAATTGTCCTCTACCTGACTTCTGCCATAAGGATTCAAAGCCACTACCTGATTTCCAAGGTGCTGCTGAGTCAAAACATATTCTACCCTTGATAGGCTGTTGAGTATCTTTGTAACCGTCTCTACCCTTGAATGGTCTAATCACTTGACCAAGTGGTGAAAGTTGGTCAGGGTCTTTGAGTCTACGCATAAGGTGTGGTAAGTCAGCCCACATGATAGCATGGGCTACGAGAATATCGGGGTCACGCTTGTGTAAGAACTTGATGAAACTCTCGTGCATTTCTGCTTCAGAAGAGTGATTGAAGAGAGTATATTTTTGACCTCGGACTTCTTTATCTATTGGCCCACTTGGGGTCGAGCGTGTAGGGTGAGGGCAGTTAGTTTTCTCCCAGTCAGCCCAAGCAAATACAACAGGCTTCTCAAGGTCGCTGTCTACTACAGCCATAACTGATGTGAAGTCCTCCTTTATATCCCACTCCAAATCAAAGTACCATACACGAGGCTTAAACTCAGGTAGTTTGTCAGGATATAATTGTAGTAACACTTGGTCAAGATAATTCAAGTCTGCTTCATAAGTAGGCATTTCATCTTTAATATCCCAAAGGTCTGTAGGTTTGTCTACCTCGACTTTCATCAGTGGCTTCTTGTCAATACCTTTGGCACGAATGTCTCGATGAATCTTAGCACTGGGGTATCTACCCATCATACGATTGAGTTTCCACTCAGGAGTATCTACTGGAATCCAACAATGCGGCTTTACATACCTATCATCTTCAGGCCATATGTGCTCTTCTTGCAGCGTACCATGCTTGTCACGAGTACGCAAGTACAGATTAGGTTGTCCGAAGTTGTCGGACTCAGCAGGGTAATACCAGTCAATAATCATTCAATCACATCTGCATCTTTAATCTGTTTTTTTAATTCATTTAGCCTTTTAACAGCAATAGAAAGTTCATTCTCTAGTTTCCAAACTCTTGCTGCTGTTACATCTCTTTCATCCATTAGTTGTATCAATTCCTCTGCATTCATTCTAATCACGCCCTTTGGTCTACAATCACCAGTAAATCATCATCCTTCTCAAGTGCGATGATAGTCGCTTCACCCATGTGTATAGTAGCCTCTCCTTTACCAAGCAGTGCTATGTTATCCATGAGCCATGAACCAAATGTAGAACTTACGCTGCCCGTAACTGGGCCAGTAGAATCACGCAACTCAAGCGTAGTAAACAACTTCGTCTCATGTCTCTTACCTGATGATATGAGGAACTCGTTTTCACTTGGGTTTGCTGTAATCTTGAAGATAGGTGTGCTGTTGAGAATACCTCTCATCTTTGACACAGTAGACAACTCATCCAATGTGATGACTCCTGATGTATTCAGGTCGCATGAATGAAACTTAGTCCACTTGGATTCGACTGCTTCATCAATCAACTTCTGAAACAGCACAGCCTTAGCAGCACTGACAATCGTAGAAGATGTAGGCATAGAAATCTTAGACGAACCACAAGTAATGTTCAGCGTCTTTGCTGAACCTGTTTGCCTGATGGTAACTAAGTCACTCTTTGCAGCCTTGATGAACTGTCGAACCTTGACAAGTTCGGTAATGTCTAGCGTACCTGCCTCTAGTATAGAACCCTCTACCTTTCTAGTCTTAGACAAGTAGTGAGAAATGAATGCTACCGAGGCTGTCATCTTACCATCAGCGAACTTGATACGCAAGTCCTCAGTGTTCTTACCAAAGTCGGATAGGAAATCCAACAACTGTTTTCTGTCAATCTGTATCTTAGTCATGTTATCACCTCTAGGCGGGGGAACGGTGTGAGGCGAAAGGATAAGACCCCACTGGCATTAGTAACTGTCTACAACATTAGGAAAAAGACCTGTTACTGCGTCAAACACCTTTACCGTTTTTAATCTGCCAAAACCCCCATGAGAGTATCAAAGTGTACCGTCATAGAGTTCAGGTAGTCCGAACCACTGTGGTTCTTTACCTGCCTCAGTAACGAGTGTAGTCCTCTTCTGTCCTTGTAGTCGTGCATTGGTTTTGCTCTTGTCAAATCGAATAGTGTATTCGGACTTGACCACATCACCAGTGTCCTCGTCAAGAGTATCTTGACGCTCACAAATTAGTATCTGATAGACAAAGTTGTTACTTGCCTTCTCCCAGTCAGGTCGCCATGTAGAAGCAGTGTCCTCATTCTTACCCCAAGAGTAGTTAGTCAATCGTAGGTGAGTCTCCCAAAAGACACGCACTCCTGACTTTACCAAGCCACGGCATAGCCCAGTGAGTTGATGGAATCTAGTCTTACGAATAGCCCAATCCCATTGGTGACCGACCTTCTTGTTCCAGTCAGCAGCCTCAATACCATCTTTAGCGATGTTCAAATCTACGATACGCATACAGTTCACACATACGCTATCCCAAAGGTCTACCCCAGTAACATGGAATCCCCATAGGCGGGGGCCAGTGTACTCAGGGTCACGCTGCTTCTGAGCAATATCATTAGCGAACTGAGTGATACCCATGACACGAAGATGTGTCTCAGGATAGTTGTAAGCAGTGCTGTCATTCTTCATCATAACCCACGGCTCAAAAATCTTGATGTTGTCATTGTCACGATGGAATGCTGACTTGTTAGCAGCACCTCCACCTTCAAAGTCCATAATCCACAGTTGCATTTCTTTCTCCTGTTCTGTTCTCTCAGGCGCAGCCAACCACTTAGTAAAGGCATCAGTTACGATAGCCGTCTTTCCAGTGTTGTCATGCCCTGCGATACCCATGAAGATATGAGTCTGTGGTGTATTATCCATCATCTGTAGTTCCTTGCGTAGAGAAGCAAAGGGGTCAGCGTCAGTACGCTTGACCGCTGGAGTTTCCTCCAGTACCTTCTCTTCTTCTTCTGCCTTGTTTGCTTCTTTCGTCTTACCAAATCCCGCCATTATTTGTCACCTCAATTGAATTGTCCTTCGCCAGTGTCTCCACCAGTCTGCCTTCTTCTGATGCGTCTTGCATCAGCAAAGACTCCCATGACCTTGATACTTGGAATGTCAGCACCGTCTTTACGCTTTACAGCGACACGGCCACACACCAATACTGTGGAACGCTCTGCATAAGGAATAGTCTCATCATCTGTTCTAGCCACGAATGGCGCAGTCAAATCATTGGCAGCACTACCAATCCAGCACATTACATCTGCTGCATCCTTGCTACCATGTAAACTCTGTAAAGCAGTAGATGTAAGAGTGAGTGAGTAACCTCGCCCATCTTCGTCATACTGGTTGTCACGAGGCTCAGTAGACATACGATTGACTGTACCTTTAGTCAGTACAACTGGGCCACTGCGCCCCTGTTCACCGTTGATAGTGAAGGTACGACTGCCAGCCTCAAACGCTTCTACCAAATCTTCTAGTGCTGTGAAGTGAGGGTGTAGTTCACTATCAGTCCAAAACTTGAACGGCTTGAGTAGTCCACGCATATTCTCATTAACGAACTCATCAGTGTACTCAATCATCTTCGCTGTACCCATACTGGTAGACAGCACATCTTTGAATCCTTCAGCAGCCTTCTCACTTGGAGGGCGTGCCATGATACGACAAGGCTCTCCAATCAGGACTTCTGCATCAGCATCTTCGCCTTGCATGTCAAGTCTCCATAGTTGAATAGCACCATCATTAGTGAACTCATCTTCGGGAGCACCCAAGAAGTAGTAGTTACGACCATTCATTGTCATAGCCTTTGGTCGGCCACTCTTAGCAAGCAAACAAATGCGCTCACCATCTGCAACGAATGAATGCTCAGGAACTTCATCTACTGGAATCTCTGTAACAACTGTGTCGTTGTTGCTTTCTAAGCACCATACTCCGTCTTTCTTGACATAGTGACCAACCATACCGCTAGTCACAGCAGCAAGTGGGTCGAGAGTAAAGTCACGCTTAGCACGATTAACAAGGTTGCTTCTACGGTCACGCCTTTTATCATCGACACCGACAAAGCATCCTACGAATGGTACAGAGCCAGCCATCACTGTGCCGCCTCTACCTACATTCCTTGTCTCAATGAACATCTGTTCAGCCCAGTCAATGAGTAAGTCCTCATCTTCTTGGCTTGGGTCACTACAACCATGTTCCTTCTCAATCTGTTCACGGAACTTGGCTACCACATCTTTGAGTTCTTGCTTAGTGCGGGTAGCATATTGCTCCAGCCTCTCCAAAACACCATCGGGTAACACAGTACCTGCTTCTTCGTTTACTTCTTCATTAACATCTTCGTATTCTTCTGTCAAACCTTCACCTCCTTTCGTAGTCTTGCCACTAGGCAATCAACAAAGGAATAAGAACCGATAGGCCACTCATACATGTGGGGTATCATTTCACCCAACACACACATGACTGTCCATGTATTATCTTCATCCATCTCAAAGAACTCGGTCAGGTTCTCATGGAATGTTCGCATGACAAAGGTAAGTGAAAGTCCTCGGTCAAGCATGGAATAGAATTGCTTTCTCATATCACCGAACTCACCGCTGATAGCAGCAAGTGCGGCCTGTGATGGGTTACCCCCATCGGATAGTGAATCGGTTAAGGAGTCCATAGAAGTGTGCATTTCAGCGATAGCAATAGCACTACGCATATCCCCACCAGTATACTTCATAAGCCTCATGTAAGCCTCTATGCATCTAGTTGTTTGTTGATAGTGTGTCTGTGGATAAAAGATATTCTTTAGTCTCTCGGCTCCATCTTCAGGACTGATAGGCTTGAACTCATACACAAGACACCTGCTTTGAATAGCAGGTTTGATTTTGCTAATTTCGTTACAAGTGAAGATGTAGATAACATTGTCAGCATACTCCTCCATGATACCTCTCAGTGCATCTTGAGCAGCAGGAGTAAGGCCGTCAGCCTCGTCTACGATAATGCCTCTCTTGTCAGTGCCTACAGCCTTGACTGCGCTCATCTGTTTGAGTTGATTGCGAATGTAGTCAAGCCCTCTGTCGTCTGAGGCATTGACGATAATGTAATTCATCGGGTCAAAGTAGTCACCCATCTTCTCACGGAGTATGACCTTAGCAGCACTAGACTTACCAGTGCCTTGCATACCGTGGAGGAGAACAGCACGAGGCCACTGACCACCATCACGCCAGCCCATAGCGTCAGATACGAATGCAGTTTGACCTGCTATATCCTCTAATACCAGTGGCTCGATACTGTTCTCCATGAGTTTCACCTTTATTGTTCCTTTATATATCAACTTGAGATTTAGTTGTACTCAGTTATCATTTCGTACTCACTGTCATACGCTTTAGCCCATTCTTCAATTTCCTCGTAGTTGCTAGGAAGTGGATTATCATAAGTCCAAATCCACATATGATACCCTTCTGCATCTGAGAACGCATTAGCGAGTCTGTATTCTTTATCGAGTGTGTTAATGAGTAAGCGTAGTCGCTCTTGCTCTTTATTGTTAGAGTACCCCTCTCCCTTGTAATCTAGGTTAGCAATATCCAACACTTGTTGAATGTAAGGCAGTATGTGTAGCGATGGCTCTTTGTGCCACTCTACACTACGCCTGAGTCTATAGCCGCTTTTCGCACTTGAGGATTTGCTAAAGTAAGTATTGAACTTTAACTCACCTAGCATGTAGCCTATACCTATACCGAATCCTGTTTTATCATCTGTCTGCATCATCCGTTTATTCCCTCCCCACTCGTACAAGCAGCACACCAAAACTGAACATTTGTTATCATACCAGTCTCATCAGTGTCTACTATCAGGCTAACTTCTTCTTTACCTTCAAAGTGCTCTTTGTCTAAATTACAACCACACTTACCGCATTTTGTTTCTTTCATGTCATTCCCCTCTCTATGAGTTCTGTGAACTGGGTAACATCACGAATACCCAAGTCGTCTCTTAAACCTATCACTGTGAAATTGATTAGTTGTCCTTTCTCACTTACTCGCACTGCTGCTACTTCTACAACCCAGCACCCTTCATTGATACCGGAGTAACCCTTCACATTTATGTCGTCAGTAGTCGCTACTGGTACGAAGTCGTCAATACCATCTATCGCACTAAGCGTAATTGACTCATCGAACTCAATGCCTCTTTCATGTATGGTTGCTCTAAGGAATACCTTAGTTCGGTCAGCGTGCATTACATACCCACCGATAGCATCAGGCTTGAACTTCTGCTCAGGCTTGATGAGTCTAATACATCTTACTTCGGGTGACTGCAATTGATTAACAATATCATCCCAGTGCTCGTCTGTATTCATATCACTGAGATTACTTCTTAAATTGCGACTAGAGAACGGTGAGTCAGGATTTGCTTGCCTGACTTCATCAAGTACAATACAATCGTAATCAAACTCATCAATTACTAATTCGATGTATGCATCTAAATCTTTGAAGGCATTGTGAGTAGTAGGTTGTCTAACCCCTGCTCTGTTACGAATCTGTCCTTTGTAAGCATACACAATTTTACCTTCAGGTACAACCACTGCTAAGTGTTTCTCTTCAGGAGGAGAAAGTGATGTATAGGCTTTCCAACGCATAGGTGCTGGAGGCATAGCATAATCCCACCATCTTTCAAGCCCAAGTATACTGTCTTTCTGATTGTAGACTTTAGCAATAGTGCTGATGTTCATGTTCGCTTGTAAGACATGAGTTGGTAAACCGTGTATACGAGCCAGTGTGCCGAAAAATGTTCTCTTTGTCATAAGAGGAGCACCCCCTTTACCACATGAGCGTAAAGCCCACCTCCAAAGCAAGCGTGCCTCCTTTTCATTGAACTGCTTCGCTATTGCAGTGAAGGACTTTTCTACATTGAGTAAAGCACGAACATACTTAGTGTCATAATCCCTTGAGCCATAGTTAGCACTCTCCGATGCTATTGTCATCCAAGGCTCTTCGTCAGGTAGCATGTCTTTGACTACATCATAAAACGATGCTGCTTCATAAGCGATTAGTCGAATTGGGTCTTGAGTAGGAACTGATGGGAATAAGAACTGAAAGAATACTATAGCATCGTCAGCATTTGTCAATCGTGCTAACTGCTGTAATCTGACTTCATGTGAATTATCCAATCTTATACGCTCATGTATATCAGCGAGTAATGCAAACTTCGTCATAACCAAGCCTCAATAAAATCGGTGAAGTCGTTCTGCCAACTGTTTGGTCGAGGCTGAGTACCTACTCCAAATATGTCAAATGACAAGTCACGAATCTTAATGGCACTGGTCTTGATGCCCTTACGCTTAGCACACAGATACAAGCAGTCCACCATTAAACCGTGAGGACTTCTTTGATTTCTCCACCTATCGTCACCTGCTACCTTGATTGATAGAGCCTTAGCGGAGGCATACTCGCCTCCCTTTAGACCCATAGCCAATGCTAGTTCCATGCCTCTATCTACACCAGCGTGCGCTGCTACAGCACGAGCCAATATTTCTGCCTTATCACTCATTCTTTATCCCACACATTTTTCATAAAGTTGAAGCCACCAGTCTCTTTCAATCGTTCACGAAGCGATTGATTCTCTCTTTCTAACTCCTTGACCTTCTTATCAAACGCTTCAAGGTTCGCTGTCAAAATCTTGATTGTAGCCTTCTGTATCTTTACCATCTTCTCTAAGTCTTTCTTCTTACTCATCACCTAACACCTTCTTTCTTGTTATCTTCAAATCACCGAGAACCCAACGGAGTCCATAGATGACTCCTTGTAGTCCTTTGAAATCCCTCATGTGCTGAACCTTCTGTTCCTTAGTCAGACCTTTACGCCTAAGTGCCATCAAGTGCTGATTCTGTTTTCGCTCAGCCTCCCATAGCAAATCTTCAATCTCTTTCCAAGTACGGTTGTACCCAAAGTTCTCACTGTCTTGATGGTCGCTCATTGTCATATCTTATCCTCCTTTAGTTTGTTCTTATTCTCCTTTAGTTTGTTCATATACTCTGTAATGGTTTCAGCGCATCTCCAACATACAGGTATACCACTCATACATTGATGGGGGTGACCCCAAATCTTGATTTGCTCAGGGTGAATATCAACACACAAAAGGCAGCGTCTCATCTTACCATCCTTAGTGTAATGATAACAAACTTCAGCCTTCACTAACAGTCACCTCTTTCTTATTCTCCTTTAGTTTTCGCTGGTAATTTGAACGGTATGTGCTTACTCCACAGTGAGCGCAGTCAAACCAATCATGACACGAGGTTTCACTTTCAAAGACCCATGCGTGGTTGCCGTCACATTCAACCTTTTTCGGCTTTCCAAATAGCCACCTCAAGAAGTGAATCACAATACCACCTCTTTCTTATTCTCCTTGATAGCAGAAACATCCATCATGGCTGTCTCTATTTCAGTGACCTTGACATTGAGTAGTGTATCACCAGCACGAGTGCTAAGTGTTTCATCCATCAGTTTACTGATAGCCTTGTTTAATGCTGGAGCGTGCTTCTCTTCTTCAATGCTCCATTCAGAATCATTGGCAAGCATGGCTGCTATATCTTTGATAGCATTCTCAACTACCACACTGTAGTAGGTAGGGTCAGTATCTGTAGGTACAAAGTTACGGATAGCCATAGCCAGTAAACGAGTTATTACCTTCTTCTGAGGAAACCTCGCTGGCATTCTTTGCTCAACCTGAGCGCACTTTCGATAGCCTCTGCCGTGAGTCTTGCCCTTAGCGTTGTCAGTGTCAGACTCAATCAGCACAGCAGCACCAGTGTTCAAATCCATGACATACAGTTGAGGGTCAGCGTAGTATTCCACTTTAGGGTCACGCTTATCCTTCTCGCTCTTACTAAGTTCACTACCTAGTTTACTCAATGCTTTACCACTTCCATCAGTCCATTCCATGTTATCACCATTCATTGTTGCTTTATATATCAATCAAGCATCTCTCCTGTAGTCCTTGACATATATACCAACATCAGCATCAAAGTCAATGATACTTGGAGACGAGAGGATATTCTCTGTCAATGTAGGTGGAGCGAGAGTTACACCAGTCTTAGCAGTCTTTTGTTCCCCAGTCATACCAACGAATCTTTGACTCTTTACTTCTTCACAGCCTTCGCACAAAGGTAAAGTTCTTGCGAACCTATCGCTCAAACATCTATCGTGCCACGAACCTTCTCTCTTCTCCCCGCATAGGTAGGTGTTACCATCTACGCTGGTGTGTAATACCTTTGGTGTATATCTCTTCTCATTCATCTTCAATCACCTCTTGGTCAGGCAACCATATGCCACCCAACCAGTACAGGAATACAATCATTCCAACTCCGCATAATAATTCAATCATCTTCACTCCTCCTCCATGCTTTCATCTACACTGTTATCTGTTACCATCTTGAAACAGTCATCTGCAATAACCCAGTCTTTAGAGTGAATAGTCACAGCGATAAGTGTACCATTCTTCGTGTTATACAGTTTACCTTTACACCATCTCTGTAGCCTACGAGTAGTCTTTTGACCGAATGACCATGTGTAGTCTATCACTCTACCTTCGGATGTAATCTGAACTCCCATCTGTCCTTTACCATATCGCAAGTGATTGTTTTTGTCTATCTTGTGTAAGTCTATGACAAGTGCTTCTTTCCATTTGTTGTGGTCACCGGCTATTTCATCAGGTAACTTAGTGATATAGTTCAACAAAGACTCTATGCAAGTTCTACCTTCGTAGACTTTACAGGATGCTTTCTCAGGCTCAAAGAAGAAACTCATGCTGTCACCTCCACTTCAGGCTCAACCCACCATGAAGGAGTAGGTGACCTATCCCATCGTGGTGGCCCGTTAGCGAATCGCTTGCTGTGGTAGTATGCTCGGTAAGCAGTAACAGCATTGTCATGTTTGTATTCATCAGGCATAGCCTGAGCAAAAGGAGTAAGGCCATCTTCTACAGGAATCATATGAGACATTTCAGCCAAGTGGCGAATGCCTTTCTCACAGAAGTGGGTCTTGCCAAACCTACGAGTGTATTCTTCACATAACTCTACAGCATGAA
>CEON01023634.1_pt1 | contig 23919 bp, 6 predicted proteins | sample 530291 | NCBI WGS metagenome assembly CEON01 (sample SAMEA2619888, study PRJEB7988) | marine metagenome | biome: marine biome (ENVO:00000447); feature: surface water layer (ENVO:00002042); material: "saline water (ENVO:00002010), including plankton (ENVO:xxxxxxxx)" | depth 5 m
TTTGTTTACTACCGCTATGTAGAGCCAATGCTGGTCTAAATACTGCTATGTGTTGATTGTCAAGCAATCGAATAGGTCTGAGCATAAACTGCACAGCATCATCAGTCATGTTTGCTGGGTTTGCTATCGAACTTGTTGTTTGGTATGGATTGCTTGTTTTATTACCACTCATACCACTGCGCCCCCATCCTGTATCATCGAATGGACTAGCGAAACTGCGAGCCTCCAAGATGTAAGTTCCACCCATCGGCTTAAAGTTGCTAGTGTGGCTAAATCGCATCACACCACCATGAGGCTGAGCAGCAAACGATAGTGATGTTAAGTCATAGTCACCAAGCGTTTGAGAACCTGATTGCATACCACCGTGTAATACAACTCTTTGCCCTACGCCTCTGTTAGTGTGTAGGCTATGTGCCTCTGAGTTAATGGCTATCATGTTGCTATTACTACCAGTCAAAGATTCTATTGTGTCACCGTCTATACCAATTCTTGGAGAAGAGCGAGAAATAGCATCTTTGTGTACTGATGTACCACTGATTGACTCTACCTTGTCACTCACTGTTGCTTCAGGTTTTAACAAACCATCTTCGTCTATCTCTAGTCTGTTACTGATACCTCTCACAATCTCACTTGCTTGCAGTACATCGTTTCTTGGGCGAATCAGACCTTCACCAAATGTAGGTTCCGCTGTGTTGCCTGATAATACTATACCTGAGTTTTCGTAGACAGCACTGAGTTCCACCAATCTATCTTCGTTAAACTGAGTTGGGAATCGTACACCACGACCATTACCCATATCTCCTACTCGCATAGCATTTGTAGGAGCAAATACATCGACTAAGGTAGTATCTGTATTATTGTTACCAGTGTTCTTTCTACCACCGAATCTAGGAATAGTAACTGTAGGTGATGATAATACATTACCGTTAGTGAAATCTACAATACCCTTCAAGTCAAAGATAGGCTTACCGTTATTCCAAACTCGCTCAAATGGTGTACGACCATTGGTTCTATCATATTCGTATGCATCTCCAGCATCCCAAGATGGGTTAATACCGAAACTACGAACTGGGAATCTTCGTACATCTTCACCACGAGTATTACCCCACCAATCAATCAGATAATACGCAGCCGCTTGTCTGTATGTACTCATGCCTTTACCTGCTGAATCGCCCCACCAATCTCTTAGTACAGTGCTCCCATTTCTTATGGTACGAATAGCACAACCAAATCCTCTTGTCATTCTTCGCCCTTCGCTGTAGCGAACTTGCCATTCGTACTTGTCAGCATTTAACATACCCGCTGCTGTAGTGCTACGCTCGATAATACCAACATAGGTTGTTGGTAAGTTAGTATTGCTTTGCGTTGTATCTCCACCAGCGTAAAGCCATCCGTTACTTGTTATGGCTTCATATTCTACCAGTGGCCCCGCTTTGTAACCTACTGCAAAGTTACTTGCTCCTGAATGAGTGGCTTGCTCTTGGAATGCACGCATACCATAATGACCCCATTGAGGTCTATTCCAAGCCTGTCTTAATCCAAAGCGATAACCAAATGGATAAGTGCGAATACCGCTTGCCGTGGTAGTGCTTACACCGTTAGCAACTGCATAACTGCCATCATCGTCATCATCTTGCCAGTGAAGTCCACTATTGTGTGCATAACTTTGCGGTAAATGCCACGCTGCTGCTGACATAGCATATCCATCTAAACGACTTACTAATGGCCCACCACGGCTACCGCAAGGCCAAAAGTTAGTGAGCATAGCAGTTGCACCACCCTGAGACGAAATACCAGTCATGGCGTTTATATTCACAGCGGTATCAATTGAACCATCAGCACCTACATACACGGTATCTCCAGTTACCAAGTTACTGCTCTCAAATATCTTAGTGTAGAGCGTAATGTCAGCACCGCTAACAGTGTTTACTCTACCAAGAACTCTACCCTTTGCGAATAGCACATCATTTGAAGATACACCGCTAACAGTTGCGGTCATTGTTATCACTGTAACAGTAGTGGTAGTAATAGCATGAACAGTTCCAGCGAGTGGCTGAGGGGGTTTTGGTGTTTTCATTTGTAGAGAGAATGGGCCATGACTTGCGGTGTAATTAACATCCTGATAGTGTATTGTCTCAAAATGCTGTGGCATACTGTTGTATGCTGCATTGTTTACTGCTCTATCCGCTGTGTGATTTACACCGTCTGTAATCCATGTTCTACTTGCATCGGAATAGAAAGTATGAGGGCGACCCAAATTAGGACTCCAAGCACATAGGTACGCATCGGTTAGGAAAAGACTGTTTGTATCTCTTGTACCACTTAGTAACTGTCCTAGATTCTTTGTCATTACACTTTCGCTATCTATTTTCAAAATATCATTAACAGATTTTGTAGAGTACGGTTTGCTTAGTGTCAGTTTAGTACCGCTTGTTAATGTGACACCTGTAGGTAGATGGAATATATCAGGCTCATTCATAGTACCCGAACTGTGTGTTGTACCCTGCCTTCTTGTGTAAGTAAACGATACAGTTTCTCCCGTATCAGGGTCAATATACTGTAATTTTTGACCATAATACGGTATCTCAGGGAATAGTGAACAGTCATCAACTTGTATAGTAGTAGAAGAACTGTGATTTCCTACTACTTTACAAGTAGGAGTAAGACTGACATTCTCCATTATCTTTGAGTAAATATCAGGGTATATGCTAGGATAGCCAGCCAGTGTCAATTGAGCACCTATTGCTCCATAACTTGCACGACAGAACTGATAGTAATTGTCAATACGATACAAGGCAAGATGCCTGAAACCAACAGCAGATGCGTCAGATGGAGTACCTTGGTGCATAATACTCCACCACGGAATGTTAGTTGTAAATCCGGGCGTAGCGTCTTTGAAAGAAACTTCAGATGTAGTAGGGTGGTATGGGTGACCTCTACGAGTAAAGTGAGGACTTTCGCTACCTTGAACTCCAAGTGGATTGTAAAGCAGCATCGGAGGGATGTTGGTAAACTGGCTACCGTGGTCAGGGTCGTGGTCTAGTATGACCTCATTCAAGAATATCTCACAGCCTCTTACATCAGCCAATGTAGCCTCGGACAATATTAGTGTCACACCACCAATATTAGCAGAGTTAGTTAGTGTTGCGTGTCGTTCTTCATCGTACTTTATTCCTATCACAAGAGCAACCTGCTGACTTGTAAGACTCGACAATTCTGTACCAGCAGTCGGTAAGCCTGTAGAATCAGCATTGTTACGATGGAATCCTGTAATTTGTTGTGAGCGCAAGTTTGGTTGGATGACGATTTGATATGCTCCAACTTCAGCAGGGTCGGGGAAATGATTGGCTTGTGTATAATTACCACCAGCCTCAAGCACAATAGAGTGTCCTCCAGCCTTATTTATGTCTCCAGCAGTGCCTTTCGATGCTAATATACCGTAACCGTCATACTTGATTTTTGTCTCAAACATTAGGGTAAATGCACCACCGTGAATGTCACTTGGCCCCGATGGGTTAGCAGTAAGTGAACCTACTCTTAATGCTGGGTTAAGAGGGAATATTCTCTCTTTAACTGCTGTAGGAATTGATGTTTGATTATTTGTTGTACCATCTACTTCAACTAAGTTCTCAGCCAATGAAATGTAATCCTCGTCACCTAGAGCAGCAAGTCTATCTGAGTTTGCTCTGTCATACAAACCTGCATACGAAGGATGCGCCCAATGACCCGGCATCATAGGCATAGTAGCATTGACGAAGTGGTGACCCATGCGAGGAATAGGCATTGGAGTTAGTTGCGGTTTGCTGTATCTTGAATGAACAGTGGTTTGAGAGTCACCATCAAAGTATAGAGTGTGCGCCATGTCAGGACTGTTACCACTTACTTCTGCGTGGTCACGCAATCTTCTTGCTGCGAATATACGAGTGCTACCCGCTGGGATATAGTAAGAAGGAGTAATCGTCAATGTTGTTGTAGCAGGTGGGTTGTCTACAAGGAATTGGTCGAAGTCAATATCTCCTACTACACCAGTAAATGTAGCACCGCTAATACCAGTATATGAAGCAACAACGCTTTCACCTGCTGGGTTTGCGATACGAAGGAATCTACGATTATCCGCTACTTCTTTTGTTCCAAATCCGGCATCGAATATAGAGGGAGTAATAGTAGCACTAGCAGTTAGAACAGGACTGGCGAAACTACTGACCGTCAAATCTTGATTTACTACCCCAGCAGCGTGATTGTAAGTTACTGGGAACTTTTCAGTGTGACTGTGACCCATCTTAGTGATGTGGAAATACAGTGCTCTGTCTTGCTGTTCGTAAGAACTGCGTAGTGAGTTATTGCGTGTTGCTTCTACCCATCCATCACGAGTAGACTCAGGGAAGTTTTCTCCTTGCGATATGTGTTCCCATCCTACTTCGTTCATAGTTGGCCCTTTTCTCGGTGACTTCACTACATTGTCAAACAAATGACCAATGTGAGAAGCACCCAAATCAGGATGAATCATACCACCATCACCAACGGTTTCAGTTTGGTACGCTTGGATTGGGTCAAAGCCACTACGGACAAGGATATTTCCGGGTATAGATTCAGGGTCGGGTAACTGAATCTCAAAGTTAGGAGCGATACCACTGTTGGCTGGAACTGGCTGTAAACCACTTGCTAGTCTAGTCGATGCTGGTTTATACGCTCTGATAACAATACCCAAAGGAGAGCCGCCTTCTAGTGTGTGTACCTGCCCTGTATCATCAACAACGGTAATATCTTCAAATTGTATTTCTTCATTTGGTATCTCAAGTATACCACCAAGAGCAATAGGATGCTCCTTCGCTAATGTAGGGTGTGCTATCTCTTGTGCCTGTAGAACTGGCATCATGGCTGAGTTTGTTGTCTCAAAAGAAAATCGAATATTACCATACAACTTCTCCCCCATTTGATGAGCAGTTCCAGCAGCACCACCTACTGCTGCATTTTTAACACGAGTAACCCACGGTACTGCTCCTAAACCACGAGCATTTGATGCTGGCATAGTAACTGTACCACCATCCATTCGTTTCCATACAATATGTTCTGTGCTGAAGTTTTTGTGAGGGGAGCGTTTTAGCACATCGTAAGCGTTTACATCACCAGCCCAAAATACTTCAGATTGATTAGTACCTATATTGTGAGTCATGTTAGCAGAAGGATTTGTATTTGCTGTAATAAAATCAGTAGCAAGATTTCTTTCCGCTATATCTTCTTCGTGATTTATAATACCTACATTTTTGTCAATATCAAAGAATAAATCGCCTGTTTTAGCAAAGCAAGGCTCTGCGTTTAACAATGAAGTATCAGCAGATATACTACCATGTAGATAGAACTGAGCATTGAAAGGTGCGTTATCTAAAGCACTTGTTGCTGTATAATCAGCAATTGTAGGCGGTGCAGTGCCATCGACAATCAAAGCCTCAACATTTGGCCCAGCGTTTGCTGGAGCAATAAATCGGTCAGCGTTATGGAATCTCTCATCCCATTGAGTAGTACCACCGGCTAAAAGATAATCACCAGTAGCAGTGTATGAATCTCTATCTTTCCTTGCTACTAAACTAAGTTCACCCTCATGCGCTACTACTAACAACGCACGAGCGTAAGTACCTTGAGGGTGAACCAACTCTTTCTGTAACTCAGGCATAGTTCGCATCACTGGTGGGTTGTTAAACTGAGCACCGTCAGCCCAGCCTACAACATATGTGCCGAATGCAACTGGGTCATCTACAGAGAAACTTACTTGGTCTGCTTCTGTATCACCGTCACTTGGGAAATTGTCAAGACTGCGACCCGGTACATCGGTTGGAGGCATACTTTCAGGCGAGTTAGGTAAAGGAGTAGTATGTGGTAAATGTCCTAGTATATTTGCACAAGATGCCGCACCACCATATGGTGAGAATCCAAGCATAGAGTGCCAAGCACCTAGACCGGCAGAATAACCACCGTCTACTGGTAAAGTGTTGAGATAAGAGTACCTTTCACCATGCCAGCCAACAGCACCAACTGGTTTTGTTCTATCTATTGCATCGACAATACCGCTAAAGTGAACTGCTCCTATTCCTTTCTGAAGGTATCTTTCAAAGTTAGTAGAGTTGTCTACACCAAGAGTTGAACTTTTTGACCATATCCATACTTTTGTACCATTAGTAGGGGCGGGGTGGGGTAGACTTACTCCTCCTACATTTGAACCATTTTGACTATTAAACGGAGTAGTGGTGTTAGCATAAATACGCCAAGCCTCGCCATCTTCAAACGCCTTCAAACCTGTAATTTTATTGTTAGATAAAAAGAATCTACAGAATAAAGTGCTACCATCTCTGTAGGTAGCACGACTGTGATAACAAGCCCATGCTGCCGTTTTTACGCTAGACGATACAACACCGCCATAGTCAGTATTTGCTTCAGTACGCAACCAACCCGAAGTAGGTATACGATTAACAATAGATTGAACAGAGGAGTCATTAGCATTAGTAGCACCAACTATTTGTAAATCAATGAAACAGTCACCTGCTTTGAGATTCGATGCTAGTGATGCTGTATTACCCAATGTGTTATGTGTATGCGTGATGGTTACACCGCTGTTTGTTGCATTAGGGTTAGGAGATACAGTAATGGTACTGGAAGTAAAACTAACAACAACGGTGTTGGCTTGTAGCCCAGTACCAGTTACAGTTTGCCCTGCTTGCATATTCGGAGGGAATGTACCAGTAACTGTGATTACTGGGTCACCGCTAATAATATTTCCAGTAAATGTAGATGTAGTCAAAACACTTCTAGTCATAGGCTCATTTGAAATTACATTGTTTGAATAACCTAATGCCGCAACACTAGCGTGCGGGGTTACACCACCTCCTCCTCCACCATAAACACTTGATGGTATAGTAGTAGACTCAGCCTCAATCCAACCATAACGGTCTTGTTTAGTAGAGTTACCCATAGATGGCATAAATGTACCACCTATTGCTTTGAGAGCACCTTTACCGGGGAATGTATTAATTGCTGCACCTAGTACACACGCTAACTCTTCGCCATTTTGACAACGAGTAGCATCGACTACAATGTAATCATGGTCTACATCATCAGCATCTAGCGTTTCTGCTGCAAACGCTGGAGAGCCTGAATTGCCATTAGAATACAACATTTTTGTAGCCAGTGTTCCAGCGACTCTAAATGCAGTTTTGTTAATTTGAGTTGTAGTGCTTTGGGCTGGAACTCTAGCATCATCTGCTTCTCTTGGTGGATTCATGGTAATTTGATTATCCATCCATGAGCCACCCGGATGGTTACCATTATCCATATGCCAACACAAATCAGCGTTCTTTATCATACCATGACCGTAAAACATAGCGTGTCTACTTGGTTGAGCCACAGAATATGCCAGTGCAGCATTATCAGTAAAGTTGGCAAAACTGTTGTAATGCTTAAACGCAGCAGCGGTAAATGAATTACCATAGTTTCTACCACTTTCAGGTCGCTCTCTCAAAAGTACAGTATCGGCAATACCAAGGGGTGATTCCCAATTAAGCACTTGACGATAATGGAATCTGCGTTTGCTTAACTGAGTAGCAGCACGCTCAGGCATATAATCGCCATTTGAATTATGAATGTGATTTGGTAAAAAGGCACGACCACCAGCCCCGCTTGACATATTCGGTACTCTTGACCAGCCATTACCAGTGCTAATAGCATGGCCGGGATGTGGCTCAAAATTATTATTTGGACTCGCAGACTCTTGTGTTAATGGGAATGCCTGACCCGGCCCAAATATGATGAAGGTTGTTTTATTTTCTGTTCCATCTCTATGGTCTTGATACCTCGCAGTTGGGTGAGCAAAGCGTAATACCATAGGAGAAGGAACTTGCATGTGTACTCCAGCAGTATATGGAGCAGCATTGGGGTGAATGTTACTGGGAGTGTGCGAGCCTCGTTTTAGGTCTTGAGAAAGAATACTATCTTTGTTGTAAACTGGCGGATTAATACTACCACGATGTTGCTTTAACAACGCAGTTGCTGGGAAAAATGCCATGATAGCGTTACAATCAATTGTAGAGAAAGATGAAAGAATCTCATTGGCATTTTGAATGCCTGATGAACCAGTCGGCCCATTTGCATACGGATGTGTATTGTGCTTTGAATAGTCATTTTGAGTACCATCATTTATGTCAATAGTAGCCCCACTAAACCCACCACCAAAGAACAGAGGAACATAGTTATCAGGGCTATCACGAGCACCTGTAAAATGAATAATTGGTAGAGAATGTACGCTACCAAGAGAGCGTTTACCAGCAAACAAAAATGCTCTTCTAGTGTCATTGTATTTCTGTATAACAATAGTACCACTTGGGTTTGATGAAGGCCAATCTTCACTTCTCAAGTTTGCATCACTAATTGCCTTGAATGTACTTTCAGCAGCGGCTAATGATGTTCCTAGACTTTCAGCAACTGCTGTGTGTTTGCCGTAACTTATTGGAGTTTGAGTACCAAAAGAGTCTACTCTTGTTAAGTCATTTGATGAACCATTGAAAACATGATTTACATTAGATTCTTCGCCCGATGGTTTAGCAAAATGCCACATAGCATTGTCACTATGAAGGAGTAAAGCCCCACCTGAGTGTCCTATAGCACTCATTTTTAATGTTGGGTTGTCAATATTTGGTAGAATTAAGTCACCACTAGATTCAATAAAGTTCTCTCCTATCAAGTTTTTACGCCATGTGTTAGTATCAATTGGATTGTTTTGTGAGTCTACTATGTTTGGAGTGGGTGTATTAGCGTTATGACCTCTACCGCTTGTTGTGATTTGTAAAACAGTCGATGGTATATACCCACAGTTTACGCTACGCCCATTATCTATCAAATCATTAGTTACTGGTCTATCTCCAGTACCTCCTATAGATACGCCTTCATCGTCAAGTTTCAAACTCTCAACTTCACCATATTCAATATGACTGGCTCTAATACCTGTATCTTGGGATAAACTTGCTGTAAAGAAGTTAGATATGGGTTCTATGTCATTTTTTGTATTGTAAGCCTTAATTTTAATTGACTCTTCAGTAATACCCCACTCAGCAAATGTTCTACCGTCAGCAGCGTACATTTCTGTGCAATCAAAAAAGTGTCCTCCTTGTTTGTTAGGATTATCTAAGTTGATAGCAAAAGCAGTCACAGCAGCCATTAATTCATCTGTTATCAGTGTAGTCCAATTAGCAACTGGTGTGATAAGTGCTGATGTAGATTCGGTTGTTTCACCTACAACATAATCACCAGCCTCAAAGACCGGAGCACTGGTAGTAGACGAAGAGTGATGTTTATGTCTTGAAACATATGTATCACCAACAACACCGTGGAAAACATGAGTGCCTGTTTTATCATTCCTTGTTCGATGAGTATAGGAGTACATATTACCCCAGTTACCATTGATGGATTCTGTTAATGTAAACTGAGCGTTAGTGCCTCCTATACCACTCACGCTGATTGTATCTCCGTTAATGTAACCACCTTCACCGAGGGATGTAATAGTAACACTTGTGACAGCATTACTACTATTTGTATCAATACTCAAAGTCATTCCACTACCACTACCACCTACTCCTATAGCATCTGCACCTGTTTGATTTGCTGTATAACCTGAGCCACCAGCGGTTATACTAGCCGTACCCATGTGATTGAATGGGTCAGATAAATGTATGACACCATTTTCGGCAGGGAATCCCATATAGCCTAAAATATCGTGATGGTCACAAGCGTCATATGGAGCATAGAGAGTGACAGTGATTGTTTGATTTGCTGCACTGTAAACTACATTTGTGTTGTAAGAAGCGTTTGGAGCAGGTGCTCCTCTCCAGTAGTTACCTCTCCAAGTTGCTAAATTAGCATTATCAGGTATAGCAGGGAATCTACCAGTTGGGTCACTTATACCATGCATATGTTTTCCAATTGTAAAACCGCCCTGAGAGCAGTCTTTATGATTGAAATAGATGGCAATTTCGTTATCCAAAGTTTTTGGTAAAATTGTGTTGTCTAAAGCAAACTCCTCATCCATATTTTTGTAAATGTAACGCAGTCCGTGACTTACTCCTCTGTGGTCTTGAAGGCGTAGCCCATAGAGATTGGTGTCTCCTATATTTTCAGGGAATGTATCAGATGTAGGTACATGACCTGTGTATGTAGAAGGAGGGTCTGTGTTACTTACTGTTGATAGTGAGCCATAATCACTAGCAAATCTATTATCTCCTTTTCTACCGAATCCCCACTTACCCGCATCAGGAGCAAAGCCCGGAATACCAGCCGCTACAAGACCACCAAAGTTTATTCTTGCTACGGCATTAGTACCTACTCTTAATCCTTCAGTAAATGATGTGTTGAATCCTTCTACTTCAAGAGATTCAGTATTAAGTGTATTATGGTTCTGACCGCTACCGCTATGCGCTGATACGGCACGCAATCTTGGTGCGGTAGTTTCATCGTGATTATTAGAAAACTCCCCTTTTGGTACTACTGCTTGCATTGATTCATCGGGTTGTGTGTACTGTCGTAGAGAAGTAATAGGAGCAAAAGGTCTACCGTGTTTATTAAGCGGCATTGGTGCTGGGTGCATATTTTCCCCACTTATTTCATCAGGCATACACCAAAATGTTCTGAATCTACCTCCGTGACCTATCATAAACTCAGGTCTGTAAGGTACTTGCCCCTTACTATTGTCGAGCCATACACAGAAATTACGACCAGTAGCACCCGGTACAGTGCTGTGGATAATTATTGAAAACCCTTCTTCGCTACCATCTATATTCTTCACAACCCTACCAAGGTGAGCACGAATGTAACCCATATGAGTTCCTTTGTCGTGAGACTCAAACGCTTTATCCTCATCCCACCATACAGCAGGGTCGTGAGTAGAACCAGTTGTAGCAAAATCAGCCTCACCAGCAACTTTTACGGGATATTGTTTGTTGTTATTATCGCTGTGAGTGCGACCTTTCTTAGCAGCAGCCTGATTAATCATACGAACTACTTCAGTTGCCGCTGCTTCGACATTAGTAATACCATCTTTAACAGCAACTTCTCCTAAGTCGATAGTCATTCTTCTTGTGAAATCCATTTGAGTCCACTGAGGCAAGTGTTGTAATCTTGTTTCATTCATGTTAGATAAATCAAGAGCCTCAGACCTAATACCCTTTAACGCAAGGAATGCTGGGATTACACGAGTTCCATCCGGTGTATCGAAGAGAGTAGATGTTTCATCGTTAGTATTGTTAATGTTTAGTGTAAAACTACCTTTGCCATCACCAGCCACAAAAGGTGGTGACGCTGATGGTAAATCATTGACCCTTCTATCAGCAATAAAGATTGTATCTCCATCTTTGTATAGACTGTTACCATGCCTTCTTACTGTGGCTGTAGCCACTGCACCACTTGATATTGTAACATCAACAGTCATTCCTTTTCCTTTACCATCGGTTGTTGTTCTTACATTACGGAAAGTACCATTGTTGTAAGTAGACCCACCTGCCTTCAAAGTCAATGTTTTACCTTTCTTTATTCGATGTTGCATTAAAGCCTTAACTAGAATATCATTTGATGAAAATAATTTTCTTGTCTTTTTATGCTCTTTATTTGCGTGGTATATTGTAACTGTTGCATTGTTTGTTCTTGATGTAATACTATCTCCAAGAGTGCGCTCTTTTGCTAGTGGCCCACCAGTGTGGAAACCTGTATGTACGAAATGACCGTGGGCTTTACCATAAATCATACTCTGAGTCATGGTAGTTAATGTGTTAGTCATAGATGCACCTGTGTGCGTAAATACTTTGAAAACAGCATTGTTATCCCCACCAGTGACTCTTATTTTTGACTCAAAGCCGCTACCACCACTTCTTGAATTAGCATATCCGCTACCGGGATTATTAACAGTAATAGTAGTAATTTGACCAAATGTTGTAGTAATATCTACAGTTAATCCAGTGCCTAAAGAGTTTATAGCGGTTGTAGCCACATTGGTAGTTGTACCTATTGGGTAACCAGTACCATTTTGCATGTTGAATGGTGTTTGCCCCCGCACTGATTCTATTCTTGAAACAATACCCTTTACTGGCTCTAGCATTTCACTTGCTATATTGTTAGCAATATTATGAGCATAAGCACTTTCCATAAAATTAGAATGCTGATACGCTCTGATGTATTTATTTTGAGAAGGATAACCATTAGCAACATCTATTTGAGTGATAAATGGATTTTGACCGCCACCATTGTACTTAATAGAATAATAACTCAAATCAACTTCGTCAGTCCCATCGGCTACATTTTGAGAGGTAGATAATCTTTCAAAACCAATTTCAGCAGCCTTTGGGGATGTTTGAACTTGCATATGTATGTCTTGGAATGCTATGAACTCACGGTCATGCGCTACATCGTATAGTAACACACGAGCGTGTCCTTCTGTTGCTAAGTATGGGTCGAGGTAAGCAACTGTTGGCGGGTTACTAATACCAAGGTTAGTGTAATTTAACTCAATTGTTTTATTCACATGCTGAACAAAATTACGAGCAGTATCAATACAACTATCTCCAATCAGGAAGTTTTCAAGTGGTATAGAATCACGAGGCTCATCAGCCATCAAACCTAAACCACCGTTGAAACCTTTCCAAACAAGTGCTTCATTTAACACACCCCGACTCTTAGCAAACATTCCTTGAACAGCATGGGGATTATTGTAAGTCATATTCATCCATATTGTATCTCCTCTACGCAGACCACCTTGAGCATAAGGGAATAACCAAGTTCTGTTTAGACAAGCCTCTTCATCATTCACCATCATTGAATGACAGCCAGTTCTAAGATAGACAAACTCTGTAGCAGAAAGAGCCGCTGCTGCTATCATAGCGTTTAGACTGGTTTTGTTAGCAGTAGGCACTGCTGATTTGAGATGAACTATTCCAGCAGCCTGTGGGAGAGTAACTGGATTACTTTGAATTATACTTTCATCTATGTAATCAACTTGTCCTAGTAGTGTGACTTTGACTACTTCTCCATCCTTATGATGCTCGGCATAAAGCCAGTCCTCATGTTGAACATTTAGGTGATAAGTGTTTGATTGAAGTATTTCGCTTTTATCTATAGTTAGAGCCAGTTCATCATCCGAACCACCCAAGGAAATAATTTGCCAAGGTGCTGAATAATGAACTGGTCTACCAGTGTGTGACATATTTACTGTATTATCCAATAATGTGTTGTACTTGTCACTTGAAAAGAAAACATCATATCCATATTTAGTAAGCGTGGCAACTTCTCCTTTCAGAGTGTCGTTGTCAAGATAAGACGGAATTGAGTTGTTTTCTTTTGTCATTACTATAATGCTTGAAAGTGTATCAAGAGAATCAGTAGGAGTTGTACCACTGGCAACCAGCGTACTTTTGTTTTTGTTACCTTCTCCAAAGTAAACAAATGTATTAGCACCAATTTCTAAACTATAGTGCGCTTGACCCATTTCCCATTCATAATCAGCGTTTATGGCATTGGGTTGCCTTTCAATATTCGGGAACTTATCTACATCTTCTTGACTCATAATAAGATGAGCAAACCCAGTGTAAACAGACCCGTTCATAATAGGCTCTACACTCAGAATGGTTCCCGCTGCACGCTTAGATTGAATCTTTGCTGCGTGAGGATTTGACAGTGGCCCTGCTTTGAACTCTACTGCGCTTACATACTGGCGTAAACCATAGTCAATATTACCGCCTTGTGTCTTTACACTAGCAGCATCGTAGTAGTATTCGCTTCTATTTTCAAAGTCAGCAGCAGCGTTAAGAGAATCTCCTTTCAGTGGTACTAACACTTCGGAATCGTAAGCATTACCCATTAGTAATGGTAATCCTATTGCTATTTCGCCTACAAATGTTTCAGATACATATGAATCTTCGTTTAAGATTTCTATGTAGCCATCTGCCGCTGGGTCATTAGTATAGATAGCCCATGCGCCCGATGGTAAAAATACTCTACGATGGATTAGTACATCATCTACATTGAAATATTTATTAGATGATAAATCACCTGCTGGGTATATTTTAGGATTAGTTACATAGATTCGATAAGTGGAAGTAAGTATTTCAAAATTAGTAATGTTAGACTGATTATTTCTCTCATCACTAAGTATACTCTTTGCGAATGCTCCGTATGCACTTCTATCAGAAGGAGGCATATCTTGGTATCTACGACCAACTGGAGACGGATTCCATGTATGCGCTGTCATAGTAGGGTCAATATGTAGTTTCAAAGAGTTGTCAGGGCTTGGATAACTGTTACGGAATCTATCTACGAAGAATTGCCCTCTAAACAAAGGAATCTCTACTAGCGCACGAGTAGAAGCGAATTGAGTTCCAAGTTGATAGTCATGCGATATATTATCCATAGATTGGAACATTCTGTCATTAACAGTTGTACCATCTGACTGCAAGTTTTCGACAAAGAAATGCCCGTCTCCCATAATAATTTCACCAAGCGGGAAATCTTGAGATTGAGTACCCGTTAAAGTTCCAGCATCTTTACGCAATCCACTACCAACTACCCAGTCTTGGAATGTAGCAACTGCGTTACCATTTGGTAGTAGGAATCTTCGGGTAGCGGCAGTAGAATCCGTAAACAAAAAGCAAGAGCCATTCTTACTCTGATACTCCGCACTTGCCCCGTTTTTTAGATATATTCTCCCAACTTTAGGGAATGGGTATGTACCCCAACTTGCTAAATCAGGCGACTCATTGTTTAGAGGAGACACTTCTATGAATTGAGTTTCGTTACTTGAACTCAAATCAACTCTTACTTTAGTAGCAAGACAAGAGAAGCCTCTTCTGCTACTGTAAGGCAAATGTGCTAATGTGCTTCTGTCAAACGATGGCTTTGTATCATACGCCCCTTGACCCACTCCTCCTAGTGTTACACTCACAACTGGTGCATTAGGGTCTATCTCCTTGACAACATGAGAGTCAGGGCTACCTGAGCCTAACTCATTGATACTACGAGTCGCTGCTACATCAGAAAGACCTACGCAGTTTACCACTGTAAAACGCCCTTCATCACTTTCTACTTGCTCAACACCACGCAATTTTGAGCGACCCATAAGGAACATTACAACGGCTATGTTACTAGAGTCAGGTCTATCTCCTGTTGAGTAAATGTACTGTAATTGATTAGTTCTAGTTCTATCAGATGGCTGAATAAAGAAGCGATGTGTAACTCCAACTAGAGTTGTGATTTCTACATTGTCAATAATGTCAAACATTTCATGTATAGCAGAGGCAGAAGAAGTTACACCAATATCAAATTGACCAGCACTTGGGCTATCGTGAACAGTATGAGGAGTCATACGATTAAACTCAGATGTAATTTCTAAAGCGTTAGCGTTTTGCACTCTTTCAATAAGTATGCGATGGAAAACAGAGTCGTGCTGAGCCTTTGTTGTATGAGACGCAGTAAGACTTTGAGGAGTAGTATTACCATTAGTGGTTGTTGCTGTAAAATTAGCAGGTGTAAGTCTCTCGTCTAATTCAACATCAGCCTCAAATCCTTCGCTATTATCCCCAACTAGAGAATGAGAGAAATTAATAGAGCCTAAGTTTCCTTCTTTTGATTTACCAACATCAATGTAGCCACCGGGAGAGTAAAGTGTGGCAGTCCCAGCAGCAACATCTGTGGCTATGTCATCGTAAACATATACCCCACTTGCTACTTCATAATTTGAAGCAGGTACAGTTTTTTCGACCATTAACATTGGTGCGGTTTTATTCATTGATGCGCCTGTAAAATCAATTGCGTTGTAGTGTACTTCTACATATGGTGCTAAGCCACGAGAAGCAAGAGTGGGTACATGTAATAGAGCAACACGGCTATTTCTTGAAGGGTGTAGATGGAACTTACGAACATTACTATCAACATTATCTAAGTCTGACGGAACTGGCCCTTTCAAAACAAACGGTAGTGGGTTAAAGTTACGAGCACCAGTCTTAGAACCACCAATTGCTATCAAAGTTCTATTAGCCCCTGCAAGACCATTTGATACTACTTCGTGTGGCGTACTTGAGTTCACAACTGTCTTGATTTCAAACGATGCTGTGTCTTTGTAATAATCAACTTGAGAATTAATAGGGAACATTTTGTCAATGCCTTTTGTAGCAGCATCGTACATCAGCGTAAGAATGTCTGAATTACCAGCCTGTTGGTCTAGGTTTTCCTCGTTAGCACGAGGCATCATTCTAAGATATGAATGTCCTTCAATATGATTTAGAATATGGCGACCTGAGTGACCTATCTGAAAACTTTCGTCTAAATCTGTAGGCCATTCTACAGCAAATGGATTATCAGTATCAACAGCGGTTGTAGACATACGGCTTGAATATACCATAGCGTGTTGCTCATACTCACCTTCATCAATCAACATTTGACCTGCTCTATCAATCAACTGAGTAGCAAGATGCGGTGGTTGATATGGGCGACCTGTACCATTTTCAATTAAACAATCTGCTGAAATAACAACAAACGAGTTTGCTCCATTAGCAGAAGTGTGAGTAGAGTGAAGAATAGGTCGCAATCCATTGGTATTTGTTGTATTTTTGAAATCTAAGTGAATGCTTGATACTAATAATTCACCTGATGAGATATTGATACGATGCAGTCGTACACGCTCAGGTGGTTTACCGTTTGGCTTCTTTGAGTTTTGATTTATCGAGCCGGGATTAATGAGAAGATTGTAAGGAACATGAGGCACAAGATGATTAGTAGTCGTACCGGGAGTGCTGTATCTGTCGATAACAGAATAGTCACCAGTTGAGTATGGAGAAATTGTGAAATCAACATAGGTGTCTGTAATTGTTTTACCAGTCAAAGCATTAGCCAAAGACTGAGCATCAGCAGTGGGTATGGTGATAGCAGTAAGGTCATTTTCAGTAAACGGAGTTCCACCCCCCGAATCACTGTATGTAGAATCTATACTGCTGATAGTGTAAACAGTATCTAGCGGTGAGATAGGCTCTTCAAATCTAAATAACGATATGGTTTTATCACTCACCATAGCAGGGTTACGAGTTATCATTTCATTATTAAATGAAGAAGAGACATGAATACCCTCAATTACACCTCTAAACTCACCACCCTTTCCTCCAATGTAAACATGAGAGTTCTTTTCTTTTAGAGTGCTGTCGTTAGGAATAATTTGCTGAGCAACTAGGTCTCCGTTTACATAGATTTCAGCCTTACCACCGTTGATACACGCAACAACATGGTATAACGGTCTTTGATTTTTGCTTAACGATGTTGCTTTATCTTTACCACTATCAAAACGATTGTATGAATCATCTAAACCATCAAATGTTGTGACTGGGTAAACCTGACCATCGTAACCGTTTGTCTCAGGTTGAGCACTACGAAGTAAAACTTTGAAATCACCTATAGAAACAGATTGAAAATTAGCCTCAAACTCAACTGGGCCGGGTGTATCGACAGTACCCATGCTTAGTCTAAACTGACCGTCTTTCATCAGAATAACACCACCGCAGTCAGGTACAACCCATGCCTCGATAGCAAGACCACCACCTAATACATCAGCAATCATACCTCGCCCTGATGAATGAGATACAATTTCCTCAGAACTTCTTCTAGTGATGGCTGTCTCTTTATCGTAATCTTGTCCTAACTTGCTAAAATTACCTTGAGGGATAATTACGCTATCGCTTACTCCGTCAAAAAATAAAGCATGATTAGATTGAAGCATAATTGGCATTTTATCACCTCAAATAATCATGTCAATCGGAGCAAAGACCATTTGGAATGTATAATGTTGCTCACCAGCATTATACCCAACATCAAACTTCTGTATTGTGCCTTGAATACCAGTAGAATCATCAAGAGTGCTAAACTCTACATTTGCTGGTTGTTCATTTCCATCAGAGATTTTTTGACTCGTACCTTTGAAAAGACCAGTGCGAATCATAAAATTACGCACGCTATATTTTTTACCACCTTCAGCAGTAATCATAGAGTTGTAAGGTATTTGTAAACCGATAGGGTAATCTCCGTTGAAGAAACCTGCTCCACCTGCTATTGCTCCACCTGCTACTCCAGCACCTACTGCTGCTAAACCTACACCGCCAGTTGCTACACCAATGGCTATACCAGCGAGTAAAGCAGCAGTGCCTCTATCTGTATTGTGTAAGATACCATACAAGTCTTGCACTTTATCTCCAGCCGATTTATTGTTCAAATCAGTTGCGCTTGAACCTCCACTAAATGGTCGGTGATATGGAGCATAGTTGTCAGCATCTACGAACCATTTTACGCTATCATTAACTAACATCGCACCAGTAACGCCTTGTGTAAGTGTAAGTTTTGAACTACCAGCGGCAGGTGCAAACTCAGATGTTGATACAGAGCCAGTGATTGTTGAGTTTAGATGACTTGCTCCTAATGCTGTCACGACAGAAGCAGCGATATGCGCTGGTGTTGTTGATGAAGAATGAGTGTATACTTTTGTACCGGATGGAGAATTAGTGTCTGTCACAACATTTGAAACACCGGGGTTTGAAAAGTCCTTACTGTTATCAGGCACAAAATGAATAGTCTTTGTTGTAGTGACGCTACTATCAGCAGATTGTTTTTCCTTTAACTCTAGTTTTTCTAAATTGTTGAAAAAGATTGAGTTTGCTACTTGTGTAAACTGCCCTACGGTTTGATTATCTGCTTGATTGACTGCGAAATCAATTACACTGGTAGCAGCGGTAGCAGGTGATGAGCGTCTATTTACATCATCATCTGTGAAAATACCCTCAATGACAATTGTAGAATTAACCATATTCAAATCAATACCTATCCTCTTTCCTCCAAATAACGGTATAGGCATACCACCAACTTTACGCTCTACGCTAAGGGCAATAGAGAGTGCTTGGAGTTCCATTGGTGGGAATACATCTGCTCCGAGAAAATCACCAAACAAGTCACTTAATGCTCCACCGTCAAAGTGGAGGCGAATAGGTGTGCCATATCCGTCACTCATCTACCCGACCTCATTGTTGAACCACCGCTTGCACGAGCAATCTCTTGCTGGATGGCGTTGCTCATCTTTCTTGCGAACTCACGCTTGTCAGTTCTGTCTGTCATGCCTGATGGATTGATTGTAATATTGTAGGTATTACCGCCTCCGCCCATTCCTCTGCCACCGTTAATTTCAACAGGGATAGAACGGTTACCTGATAGCGGAACTACAGCCTCAGTGCCGTGTAACATAACAGGATAGCCCGTCTCAGGGCCAGTCGCTATACCACCTTCTTTGAAACCAAGTAGGTCTAAACCAGCACCGACAAGTTCTCCACCAGTGTCTATCAAGTCCATGATAGCATCAACTATTGGCTCTAATACGCCCCATAATGCATCGAGTATATATTCAAAAGCATCGAATACAGGTGATAAGATATTATCCCAAGCCCAAGACATAGCATCGACTACAGCATCCCAAACAACTTTGAGATTTTGCATACCCTCTACTATACCCGGCCCCGCTGCCTCCCATAGAGCACCAAGAGTGTTATCCCAAACTCTTTTCATACTGCTTGTAAATACATTCCATATTATTTCGATAGCCTGAATACCATCCATAATTGGTGGGCCGACTAGATTCCAAAGTGGTGCGATTGTAGAATCCCAAATCTTTTTCATACCACCTATGAGTAAATCCCACCCCGTACCAATGGCATTCATACCATCCATAATTGGTGGGCCGACTAGATTCCACAAAGGAACTACAATATTATCCCAAGCAAAGGCCATACCAGCCATAATCACATCCCAAAGTACACCAATTGCAGTTAAACCAATTGTAATAGGAATACCCACTAAGTTCCAAAGAGGCACAATCAAATTATCCCATAATAATTTCATCGCTTTAACAAGACCATCCCATAAGAAACCTATTACAGTAAGACCTCCTTCGATAACCGGGCCAACTAGGTTCCATAACGGTACTATTACTTCTTGCCACATTAAGTCCATCCCTACCATAAGAATATCCCATGCTACCTTTAATGCATCAAACGCAAGGCCAAGCGTGTCCATTATGAACTGCCCTATTGTCATTATAATAGGCTCAGAAAACTCCCAAAGTGCTTGGAAAATCGGCATGATATTTTCATTAAACCAATCTTTGACAACTTGAAACTTCTCTTTTATGAATGTAACAGCACTAGCAAAAGCACCAGTTATTGCTGAAATTGCGCTACCAAATATACCACCAAGAGCACCAAAAATACCCGACACTGCGCCAGCACCAGCCGATAACCCACTAAGGGCTACCGTTAAGCCAGCCAGTGCTACCATCAGAAGTCCTCCCTATTTAGAAAATCATAGTCAAGAGACACTGTTTCTCGGCTACCATTTTTCGCTGACTGCGATGCTCTTTTGTTTGCTTTCTCCTCTTCTTCACGAGCAATTGTCGCCCAAGTGTAGGATTGATAGAATTGCTGTGGAGTCATCTCATGTACCTCTTTTATTGAAATTGTATAATGCTTTGCTACAATGTATGCTTTCATCTCAAGAGAGAGTTCTAAATCGGCAGGTGTCGCTATGACTTTGCGACTCAGGAAATCCCGAATCACTTCTTCCCGCCTTTGGTAAACCCCCCTGCCATCATTTCACCCAGTTCGTTAGGACTTGGTAGGAGTGCAGATATTTGTTCACCAATGTGACCCTTGAGTTTCAATAAGTCATCATTCGACATGGCTGGGTTAGTTCTCACTACCCAGTTTGAAAAAGCGTATTTGTAATACCCTTCAAGGTTCAAAGACATTTGACCATCTTTACTGATGTTAAACATTTCTTGTGCAGCCTTTTGAATGTCGAAGAAAGAAACATCACGCACCCAAACCTCCATGATAATATCAGGATTATCGGGGTCTACGCTAATTTCGTGTTTCTGTTCATCATGCCGTCTCATCAAAAGATTCTTGTTTGCTACTACTGTTTTCGTCATTTGTCTCACCATTGGTCACAGCCGCTTCAGCGGGGGTGTCCGACTCAACTTCAGCAGCCGCTTCAGCGGGGGCTTCAGTCCCAGTCGTGGACTCGGATATGCCTTCATCGTCACGCTTCAAGCGTAGAGCGATTTCGGCTTTTGTGCCGTAGACAGGTAGCCCACGGTCTCTGCATAGTGCCTGAAGTTCCTTGACGGTCATAGCATCATAGGTCAGGTCTGTTGGAAAATCTTCGCTATCACCAATCTCTTCAGGTGTAGCCAATTCTGATGTTGCTTCATATACTTCTTCTGTTGGCTCTTCAGCAACATCTTGCTCATCTACTGTAGGTAAAAGTGCAGTAACTGCATCTTCAATGAGTTCTACTGAGCGCATTTTGCCAGCAGCAGCAATATCTCCTTCAGTCACTCCTATCTCAGAAGCATACCAAAGAGCATACTCTTCGTAAGATAGTTCTCCGTATTTTTTTGCTCGTTGTGCTGGTGTCACCATGTTAAATCACCTCAAGAATGTAGTATCGTGTCTCTTGAAACTACACGCAAAGCCTTTGGTAAAATCTTCAAAGGTGCTTTGATTACGCCTTTATCTTCAGGAATTGGTAGTGGTGCTTCTGTGATGTAGAAGTCATCCACTATAATGTCAATCTGCTCACGAGGAGTAGCAGACCCCGGTTTTGTAAAGGATAAGCGAATCATATTATCAGAACTTGATGGGTGGTCTACTGCCCTTCGCATCTTATGATAGAATACTGGGTCATCTACAATAATCTCACAGTCCATGCTGTACTCAGTTTTACCCTCAATAGCAAGTGAAGCGTTACGAGAGCCACCGAATGGGATTTGGTCAGTAGCACTATCGGATGTAGCAGCACCGTTAATGGTGTAGAATTGCTGCACTCCAGTGTTACCAGTAATAGTGAATGAAACAACTTGACCTATGTTTACTCCAGCGATTACAACTGTTCCGTTGTAGAACATGTATGGCTTTTGTGTGCCTTTTTCAATACCAGCCTCTTTTCGTAGAACAGGCGTGCTTGCTGTTTCTTCAAACATACGATGAGTTTTGTATCGGTCACCTTTTGTACCACTTGAATAATTAGGTACAGCAGTGGTTTCAAGACGACCAGTATCTGTGTAGCATAGTGCTGAATCAAAGTTTACGCTAAGTCGAAGAGCAGCATCTGTATCAGCAGTCATAGAGAAATCTTTGACCTTGCACCCCTTAAACACACGAGTGAGTTGCTTAGGGTCTGTTGTCCCTCCGTCTGTAACATCAGCATCAGCACCCTCTACATCTCTTCTACGAATGCTTACCTCCATAGCAAAGGATGGTACGCTATCACGAGAATAAAGCAAACGACTGATAGGGAATGTGAGAGCACCTGTTGATTCACGATGAGGACTACCAGTATTGGTTGCCCCTCCTCCGTCTCCTTGATAGCGAATGATACGCACTGCACAACCATCAGCGTGACCGTAACAAAGACCGTCATCTAGGAAAATAGTATTACCATCAATAGCAGCGATTCTACGAATCTCATTCTTTTGAGTAGTGTCAAAGAAGTCATCTCCTTGAATATTCACTGCACCAAAAGCAGCACCAGTCGCTGTTGTACCTTCACGGTGAGTTATAATATCCTCTACTGTTGTGTCGATGATAAGAATGTAATCACCAGCAGCAGCAGCGTCAGCACCACCAAGAGGATTTGCCGCATCGGTAAACTCAAGCGCACCGTCTACTGTAATTAGAGACTGTCCTTTTTCGACAGCACCATTTAGAGTGCGAGTGTTGCTCATAATTGAATTATACAGACCCGCAGCAGCACCGTTTGCCATGTAAGATATAGACTCCATACCTAAGCAATAGTACAACCATCGTGGATTGTGTAGATTGACTTCAAATGACCCACCTTCATTTAGGAAACGACCCGGTACTTGCACCGCAGCATCACGGCCAAGTCCTACAATGTGGTAACGCTTGAGGTCTACTTTTGTTTCAGGTAGAGTAACAGTAGCAGCAAGACCTAGGAACTGGTCAGTAAGCACACGCTCACTACTAGAGGCCGCTGTAATATCCCATCCAGTCATATTTGCATCAAAGGTTGGTGTACCAAAAGAGTTGATGATGAGTATATCGTTTGTGTTAGAATTAACAATTCCTGTTTTCAAAGCAGGTGTAACGGTTAATTCCGTTCCATTTGAAGAGTGATTTTTGTGCTCTAATACAGTGTAAGTGCGACCAGTAGTGTGAGAATCGTCTGCCGTGAAGTTTGCCTTACCAACAATAGAGATTTTACAACCAACAAGCATACCAACTGGGTATCTCAAAAGCCCTCCAGCACAAGGTAAAGCAGAGCCACCGCCTTCAAATCCAATAACACTGGTGTTTGAATTAGCATCTGTAGATACATGTTTGAACAAAAACGATGAGCCAAATCCACCGTGTTTTAGTTCTAATGCTGTTTCGTGACCGAATGAGACTTCGGTTAAATCTCCTTTGTATACTGTAGATGGCATGTCGGCTCAACTCAAGGCACTAACTCCGCAAAGATAACTACTTCTATCTGAAAGGTCATTCGGAATAATACTTTCGACCTATCAGATAAATCGGTACGGGTCTTGTAAACCATGCGGTCAAAGTTTACACCGTCACCTTTTCTTACGGAGTGAATCAATCTTCTAATCTCATTCTCCATCAACTGAAGATGCTTTCTACCCTTTGATGTACGAGCATCAACTGTTATGTTGAGACGAGTGGTAACGAAGTCATACAGCAATTCAGGTGCTTCTTCGTTGTGTGCTGTTTCGTAGCACAGAATATAGTCGTGGCGAGATAAATCAATCCTCTTTCCACGCTCAGGAACAAGGGTAGCAATATCGGCTATGACTGG
>CEON01005798.1_pt1 | contig 23713 bp, 27 predicted proteins | sample 530291 | NCBI WGS metagenome assembly CEON01 (sample SAMEA2619888, study PRJEB7988) | marine metagenome | biome: marine biome (ENVO:00000447); feature: surface water layer (ENVO:00002042); material: "saline water (ENVO:00002010), including plankton (ENVO:xxxxxxxx)" | depth 5 m
GTCAAGATGTCTAAGACTGTCAAGAAGATTGGTGCATTGAACTTAAAAGCATTGATTGAAGCAGATAAACTTCTCATCAATGACTATGATGTTATTGCAGAGTTGACAACGTTCATTCAAAAGAACCAATCGTTTGAGGCGGAAGAAGGTTGTAATGATGACCTTGCAATGTGTTTGGTTATTTTTGCTTGGTTAGTTCAACAGGACTATTTCCGAGAGATGACTGATCAAGATGTCAGAAAGAGATTATATGAAGAACAAAAGAATCAAATAGAACAGGATATGGCTCCTTTCGGATTCTTGAGTGATGGAATTACTGATGAAACATCATTTGTTGATAAAGATGGAGATAGGTGGCATCTAGATGAGTACGGAGATCGTGCTTACATGTGGGATTATTTGTGATGGACACAAAGGGTAAAGTCATAAACCTTATACGGGTTGTAATATTATTCCAGTTAGGAATAGTAGGAGCAACTATATTTGGATGTTTCCTTCCTGGAGCTAAACCATGTGATTCGGATGTGAAACAACACATTGCTAATATGATGACTGTTATCACAACATCAACATTTGCATTATACGCTGCTGAGAAATAATGAATATTGATGAAGAGTTTGAATTTGGTCACCTAGTTCTTCATGAGAGAAAGTGTAGAACATGTGGCAAAGTTAAAGACTTGATTGATGGATTTTATCTAATAAGAAAAAGTAGAGGTGATATCCCGTCGTCGTACTCATATGAATGTAAAGAGTGTACTAAAACGAGGGTAAAGACTAAAAGAAGGAATAATAAAGAAGACATATATCCAGACTGGTAGAGGGTTCATGCATTGTTTCCCCAGTCAAGAATGCTATTTCCTAAATATGAATAGGGAAAAGCTGAAATTCTTCAAAGGGGTCCTAACATGTCGTTAAACCTAGTATCACCAGGCGTAAAGGTCAAAGAAGTTGATCTTACAATCGGAAGAATTGATGATGTAAATGATCAGGTAGGTGCTATCGCTGGTCCTTTTGCTAAAGGTCCAGTTGACGTTCCTATTCTAATCGAAACTGAACAAGATTTACTCCAAACATTCGGAGAACCAAGTTCGCAGGACGGCCAGTTTGAATACTGGATGACCGCCTCGTCTTATCTCTCCTATGGTGGAGTACTAAGAGTAATTAGAACTAATCACAAAGAGTTGTCAAATGCAAACGCTGTCGAGGCTTCTGTCGGCGTTGCTTTAACAAACCTATCCATTACTTCTTCCGAAGACTACTACAACAATCATACAACAGATGCCGATTGGAACTTTGCTGCCAGAAACCCTGGTACATGGGCCAACGGACTTAAGATCTGCACCATCGATGCGATGGCAGACCAGAGACTTGCAATCGGTACATTCGGTCTGAATGTCGGTTATGCAATTACTGCTGGTTTCTCCACAAGTGTTGCAGGAACAGATGGAACAGTCGGAATTGAGACTGGATACATTAAAGGTGTTATCACTAACATCGGTCCATCTTATGTTGACGTAAAACTTACAGACAAGTATAGCATCACTCATGATAAGTGGTCTAAACTTGACTATGAGGAAGGTTCTAGTACAAACGCTTTCTTAGGTTACGACGAAGGACTCTTCGATAACACTGGTGGTCACACAGGTGGTACACCTGGAAACCACGCTAACCGTTATAGAGTCTATGACACTGCTGGTGCTGAACAGAGAGTTGAAAGAACTCGTTTCACCGTAACTAGTGTTGGTATTGGTTCCACCCTAATCCCAATGGGAACTGATCTAGACAGTACTAAGATTTGGTACGGAGATCAAATTAGATCCGAAAACGGAACATACATTGGAAATGCAATCGGTTTCACAACCGTAGTCGATAACATTGTTATGGACACTGCTTCCACTGTTGCTTTCGCTAACACGACATTTATTGTTATGTCGGGTATTGGTTCTGGTCTAACGGCTAGAAAAGGCAATACCGCAACTGACTGGTATAATCATCAGACTCTAGGATTAGAGAACTCTACAATTTATTGGAAGAACCTCGCTTCTAGACCAGGTACTTCACAGTATGCTAAGGATAGAAATTCCAGACACGATGAAATTCACATCGCTGTTGTTGATGACACTGGTTCTGTAACTGGAACTGCTGGTAACCTTGTTGAGAAGTGGACCAACCTTTCTAAGGCTGCTGACGCTAAGATGTCTCCTGCAACAGACATCAACTACAAGAACTACGTATCCAATTTCTCCGACTACTTCTATGTCGGTGCTGCACAGACAGGTGTTGGACTTAAGTTCTCAACTCCTTCTGGATATAGTGTTGATGATACTGGTACTTGGGGTAAGAATGCTCAGGGTGTCACCTTCAACGGTGCTGGTCCTAAGGTCATGTCTCTTGAGGCTGCTCGCGACTACGGTGCAGAAGCAGGAAGAATGGAGACAACACTTGCTGACATCATTAGTTCCTACACAGTATTCGACAATCCTGCTGAGTACAGTGTTAACTATCTGCTTCAAGGTCCTTCTGGTGGTGCTTCCATCTACGAATCTCAGGCAAAGGCTAATAAACTAATCTCTATCGCTAATACTCGTAAGGATTGTGTTGCTTGCATCTCTCCTTACAGATCAGGAGTTGTTGGACTAACCAATTCTGACACTCAGACTTCTAACATTATTAACTTCTATGATAGTCTGTCCTCCTCTTCTTATGCAGTATTTGACTCTGGTTATAAGTACACCTTCGATAGATTCAACAACACCTTCAGATATATTCCTCTGAATGGTGACGTGGCTGGACTCATGGCAAGGACATCACTCAATGCCTATCCATGGTTCTCTCCTGCTGGATCACAAAGAGGTGTGATCAATAATGCAATTAAACTTGCATACAATCCTTCTCAGGCACAAAGAGATCTACTCTATCCTAAGAGAATTAACCCTGTTATCTTCTCTGCTGGTGCTGGAATGATTCTATATGGTGACAAGACCGCACTTAAGGAAGCTTCTGCTTTCGATAGAATCAATGTTCGTCGTTTGTTCCTCACTATTGAGGCCACAATCGAGAGAGCTGCAAGAGCTCAACTCTTTGAGTTTAACGATGTCCTAACAAGAACTAACTTCTTGAACATTGTTGAACCATATCTTCGTGATGTTAAGGCTAAGAGAGGTATTACTGATTTTGTAGTTATCTGTGACGAGTCTAACAACACACCAAACGTTGTTGATTCCAACCAATTCAAGGCGGATATCTTCGTCAAACCTGCAAGATCTATTAACTTCATCGGTCTCACATTTGTTGCAACTAGGACTGGCATCAGTTTTGATGAAGTCATTGGTGCTGCTTGATTTTAAATAAATACTCAACGAAGAGGTTAACCCAAAATGGCTAGTCAATCATTCAATCCGCCAAAAATTAAGGATCGCACCATTGAGGATTTCAAAGCAAAACTCATTGGTGGCGCTGCTAGACCCAATCTGTTTGAGGTAGAACTTGCTTTCCCAAGTTTCATTGACTTGGGAACCGCTGAACTTGATAGATCAAGATTCATGGTTAAAGCGGCAGCTCTACCTGCCTCCAACATCAACGTTATCGACGTTCCTTTTAGAGGTAGAAATCTTAAGATTGCTGGTGACAGAACATTCGATGTATGGACAATTACCGTCATCAATGACATCTCATTCAACCTGAGAAATGCTTTCGAGCAATGGATGAATGGAATCAACAAGCATGACAATGCTACTGGTTTCATCAACCCATCTCAGTACCAGAAAGATGCTTTTGTTTATCAGTTGGGTAGAAACACATTGGCTTCAACTAATGGTTTCTCCAATGATATCAAGAGTGGTCTTCCTAAACCAAGTGAGAATGTTCCTGTACTTAAGAAGTATGTCTTCCATGGCGTATTCCCTACAAACGTAAGTGCTATTGAACTTTCTTACGATTCTTCAGATACTATTGAAGAGTTTACTGTAGATTTACAGGTTCAATGGTGGGATGCCTACGACGATAAGAACGAGAATCTATTCGCAACGGATGAGGAGCCAATCGATACTCCTGATTCCCAAGGATCCTGATCTATCATAAATAACTGGGAATAGCCCAGTTTTATTGATAGAATGGCTAAATTATTTGGTTTTAAAATACAGAAAGACGACTCTTCTGCAAAGGGGGTCGTCTCTCCTGTACCTAGGTCCGACGAGGATTCGTCGGATTATTATGTATCTAGTGGCTTTTATGGGCAGTATGTAGACATCGATGGTGTTTACAAATCTGAATACGATCTAATCAAAAGATATCGTGAAATGGCATTACACCCAGAGGTGGATAATGCTATTGAGGATATTATTAACGAAGCAATTGTTTCGGATCAGAATGATTCTCCTGTTCAGATTGATCTAGAGAATCTGCCTGGGTCTGATAAGTTGAAAGAACTTATTAGAGAAGAATTCAAAGCGGTTAAAGAACTCATGAACTTCGATAAGAAGTGTCATGAGATTTTGCGTAATTGGTATGTTGATGGCCGCATCTTTTACCATAAGGTAATTGATACTAATAATCCTTCCGATGGTCTAAAAGAGGTCAGATACATTGACCCAATGAAGATCAAGTATGTCAGGAAAATGAAGGAAGATAAAACCCTTCAAGGAACTGTCAACAGAATTCAAAATAGTGAACGTCCAGAACTCACAGAAAATCCACAGATTGAAGAGTACTACGTTTACGAACCAGGAAATTCTCAGAAGAAAAATACTATTGGTGCCATTGGTCAACCTTTCGGTAAGTCTGGAAAACCCGTAAAGATTGCAAAAGATTCAATCACATTCTGCCACTCTGGTTTGGTTGATAGAAATAAGCAAACGATTCTTTCGTACTTGCACAAGTCTATCAAAGCACTCAATCAACTTCGCATGATTGAAGATAGTCTAGTTATCTATAGATTATCCCGTGCTCCAGAAAGAAGAATTTTCTACATTGATGTTGGTAATCTTCCTAAGGTAAAGGCAGAACAATACCTCAAAGAGGTCATGAGCCGTTATCGTAACAAGTTAGTTTACGATGCTGGTACTGGTGAGATTCGTGACGATAGAAAACACATGAGTATGCTAGAAGATTTCTGGCTTCCTCGTCGTGAAGGTGGTCGCGGAACTGAAATTACTACTCTACCTGGCGGACAAAACCTAGGTGAACTATCTGATATTGAATACTTCCAGAAAAAACTTTACAGATCTTTGGGTGTTCCCGAATCTCGTATTGCTGGTTCTGGTGAGGGATTCAATCTCGGGCGTTCTTCCGAAATTCTTAGAGACGAAATTAAGTTTACTAAGTTTGTAGGAAGAATGAGAAAGAGATTCTCAGGTGTCTTTAACGACATGCTGAAAACTCAGTTGATTCTCAAAAACATTGTCACACCAGAAGATTGGGAGATCTTAGAAGATCATATTCAATATGATTTTGTCTATGATAATCACTTTGCAGAACTGAAGGATACTGAACTACTAAATGAAAGACTGGCAGTTGTTGCTGCTGTTGATCCATATGTAGGTAAGTACTTCTCCTTGGATTATGTGAGGAGAAATATCCTGAAACAGAAGGATGAAGAGATTATCGAAATCGATAAACAAATGCAGAAGGAGATTAAAGATGGCAAAATTATGGACCCAATGGAAATGCAATCTCTTGAGATGGGTATCCACCCTGAACAACAACCTGGTGGAGCTCTTAACCCCGAAATGCCTATGGATCCAGGAGTTGAGGGCGGTGCCCTTGGTGGTGGAGAACAACCCAAAGGCGGAGAGATATAAATAATTTCAGTCCTAGTACTATATTAACCTGTTATGGATGACTTAATTGATGCGATTGTTAGTAATGAATCTCCAACGGATATTCATGCTAAGATCAAAGATATTCTTTATGCTAAGAGTGCAGAGAATATCGATTCCGTTCGTCCAGCTGTGACTGCATCTATGTTTGGAGGACCAAATCCATATCTAGATGACGAGTCTGCTGAGACAGAAACTGATGAAACAGCTCCAGAAGCTGAGTCTGAAGTAGAAGTTGGAGATGAAGTATCATCTGAAGATGAGACGGATGTTGAAACTACTGCCGAAACGGAAGTAGCCCCTAGTGATGAGGAAGAAGTAGAACCCGCTGTTGCCTAATTAAAATGAAACTCATTACAGAAGAAATCGAACAGTGTAAAGTTCTTGTCGAAAAATTAGAAGACGGCAAGAAAAACATGTTCATTGAAGGCATTTTCCTTCAAGGAAATCTAAAGAACAGAAATGGACGTATGTATCCAGTCGAAATTCTCGAAAGAGAAGTCGGCAGATATACAGAGTCTTTTGTATCTAAAGGTCGTGCATTAGGTGAACTTGGTCATCCCGATGGTCCAACTGTTAATCTGGATAGAGTTTCCCACAAGATTACATCTCTTGTAAGAGAAGGTACTAATTTTGTAGGTAAGGCAAAACTTCTAGACACCCCAATGGGTATTATCGCTAAATCATTAATTGATGAAGGCGTTACTCTTGGAGTATCTTCTAGAGGTATGGGCAGTCTTCGTACTACAAACGAAGGATATAAAGTTGTTGGTGAGGACTTTATGCTCGCCACTGCTGCGGACATCGTAGCAGATCCTTCCGCCCCTGACGCTTTTGTCAATGGCATCATGGAAGGAGTAGAATGGATTTGGGACGCTGGTATTCTCAAGGCTCAAAGCACTGTAGCAATGCAAGAGGAAACATCCGAACCTGCTGTAGCTGTCATGACCCCAGAGGAGAAGGTGGCTGAAGTCATCGAAGAGACTCAAGAAACTATAAATAAGTTTGTTGATCAAAAACAATTAGATGAGAAGAAGTTGGAAATCTTCCAAAACTTCTTATCAAATCTATAATTTATAAATAAGTATAGATTTTCAATATCTACAACGATTAGACGGAGAGTTCAAATGTCTCGTGGAGATTTACAAGAAATGGAAGTAGGCACAAAGCAATCCAAGACCGCTGTTAATAGTGGTGCAAAGGCTGGTGATCCCATGCCTTCCACTCCTGATTACGTCAAGAGTAGTCAGGCTGTTGAAGATCTGGGTGGTCCTACCCCTCAGAACTCTAAGCCTGATGACGATTCTAACAAGTTGAAGACGCCAACCGCGACTATCAAACAAGTTAAGGATGTAGTCAATAAGGGAGCTGGAAAGGCTGATTCGATGCCCGCCGCAAAGAAAGGAGCTATGTCTTACGAAGAAACCGAAAGCAAGGAAGAAGAGGTCATCTCTGAAGAACCTGCTACCGAAGAAACAAAAGTAGACATCAACGCTGCTATCGAAGAGGATGTTAATGCTCTTCTAAGTGGTGAAGATCTCTCCGAGGAGTTCAAAGAAAAGGCTAAGACCATCTTTGAGGCTTCGATCAACGCAAAAATCAAAGATATTGAAACATCTCTACAAGAGGCATACGCTACCAAACTTACTGAAGAAGTCGAAGAAATCAAAATCGGCCTCACAGAAAGAATGGATGCCTACCTAGAGTATGTCGCTGAGGAATGGTTAGAGGAAAATGCACTCGCTGTTGAGCGTGGCATTAAGACCGAAATGACCGAAAGTTTCCTTGACGGCATGAAGAAGCTTTTTGAAGAACATTATGTATCCCTCCCTGAAGATAGATATGATGTACTTGAGAGTATGGTAGACAAGCTTGATGAAATGGAGACAAAACTCAATGAGCAGATTGAGAGGAATGTTGGTCTTAATGCAAGACTAAACGAAACTACTGCTCAAACCATCCTAAACAATGTTGCTGAAGGACTTGCAGTTTCTCAGAAAGACAAACTGGCAAATCTTGCAGAAGGTGTTGAGTTTGAAAGTGAAGAAGCATACCGTGAAAAACTAACTACCCTTAAGGAATCGTATTTTGGTTCTAAGGCAGCTAGTTCTTCGGATGAGACAGTACAACTGAAAGAGGAAGCAGAACACGTAGAACCTGCAACAGGATCTATGGCAACCTACCTACAGGCCCTGTCTTCTGTTCACAGAAAGTGATTGGCTATTTTTAAGTAAAACCTTCCAGAAAAATGCAACAAAACATTAACTATAACGCACTCACCGAAAAGTGGGCGCCTTTACTCGACTTCGATGGAGTCGATCCAATTAAAGACCAACATAGAAGAAACGTAACAGCTGTACTTCTAGAGAACCAGGAGCAAATGCTCCGCGAGAACCAAGAATTCCTTGGTGAAGCTTCCCCAACCAACTCTGCTGGTACTGGTGGATTCAGTGGTTCTGCTGCAGATGCAGGTCCTGTTGCTGGTTTCGATCCAGTTTTGATCTCCTTGATCCGCCGTGCAATGCCTAACTTGGTCGCATATGACCTTGCTGGCGTTCAACCAATGAGCGGACCTACTGGACTCATCTTCGCGATGCGTTCCCGCTACACCAACCAGAGTGGTACTGAAGCTCTATTCGACGAGCCAGATACCGCATTCTCTGGACAGAATAGTTCCGAGAACCTCACCAACGGCTTCTCTGATGCCGCTGCTGGTTTCGGTACTACTTCTCAGTCTGGTACTAACCCTGCAATCCTCAACCCTGTTGGATCTGCAACCACATCTGCTTATGATGTTGGTCAGGGTATGACAACTGGTGACTCTGAAGCTCTCGGAGACGCTGCTGCTAATGCTTTCCAAGAGATGGCATTCAGCATCGAGAAAGTTACTGTGACTGCGAAGTCCAGAGCTCTGAAAGCTGAGTACTCCTTAGAACTTGCACAAGACCTCAAGGCAATCCACGGACTAAACGCTGAGGCTGAACTCGCAAACATTCTCTCTACTGAGATTCTTGCTGAGATCAACCGCGAAGTCATCCGTACAATCTACAAGATTGCTGAACAGGGTGCTACAATCAACACCGCTACACCTGGCGCGTTCGACCTAGACGTTGACTCCAACGGTCGTTGGTCTGTTGAGAAGTTCAAAGGACTTCTATTCCAGATCGAAAGAGATGCTAACCAGATTGCACAAAGAACTCGTAGAGGGAAGGGCAACGTTGTCCTATGCTCTGCTGACGTTGCTTCTGCTCTCACCATGGCAGGAATCCTAGACTATACTCCTGCTCTGAACGCCAACCTCAACGTTGACGACACTGGTAACACCTTCGCTGGTACACTTGCTGGTAAGTACAAGGTCTACATCGACCCATTTGCTGCCAACAACGATGCTAACCAGTACTACGTTGTCGGTTATAAGGGTACTAATCCTTATGACGCTGGTATGTTCTACTGCCCATACGTTCCTCTTCAGATGGTTCGTGCCGTTGGTCAGGACACCTTCCAGCCTAAGATCGGCTTCAAGACTCGTTATGGAATCGTTGCTAACCCATTCGCTGAGGGTAACGTTTCCAACCAGGGTCTCGGAAGACTTCTTGCTAACGCCAACCGTTACTACAGAAGAGTCAAGGTTCAAAACCTCATGTGATTCGTTTCACAACTTCATTCAAGACTCCCTTCGGGGGGTCTTTTTTTTAGCTTTTCCTAAATAGGAGTGCCTTTATAAACAGTATCATGACAAAATGGTTTGTTGCTGGACTGGGGGCAGTCTTGGGAATAGGTCACGTCGCTATGATTGGACTACTTGTTAACAAGTCAAATTTCCCAGCCGTAAATTTACCTGTAGGAGACTACACATCCTATCATGTAGAAGCAGATAAAGATGGTTATAGTATTCAATATAATGCTAATGACCCTAAAGTAATGTCTCAAACTAGGAGTATTGATAAACCTGCTGGGTTTCTCGGTCTCCGTAGAGCTACAATTGACACCCACGAAGAATACACCATGGATGGAGCCAAGCATCTCGGTGGTCAAGAATCGGGAAAGCTCAGTGCCAGACAAGTCGAGTGTATCAAGGCGGAAGGTGGTGGACAGTCAACAGGTGCCATGGTCGGCAGTAGTATTGGTGCTAGTTTTGCTCCTGTCTTGTCTGGCATTCCCTTTGTTGGTTGGCTTGCGACTGGTTGGGCTACTATGATGGGTCAGAACATAGGTGGAGATATTGGTGGACAAATGGCTACTGAGTTCGCTGATTGTGATGAGGAATTATCCCCTCCAGATATCTCTGATAAATAATTAAAACCCGAGGAAGACTATGCCAACAGGTGCTGGCAAATTAACTGCCTGGGAGAGACAACTAAGAAACAGAAATTTCTTGTCTCCTGCTGGATTTAAATTCACCACGACAAGAGCTCCAAAAGCCGATTTCTTTTCTCAGTCTGCAACTATCCCAGGAATTAACTTAGGTACGGCTGTACAGTCAAACTACCTGAGAGATCTTCCTGTACCAGGAGATAAACTGGTATTTAATGATTTTGATCTGACATTTTTTGTTGATGAAAATCTAGAGAACTACTTAGAAATTGAGAAATGGATGAGGGGTTTGGGTTATCCAGAATCTCTAGGAGAAGCAATTCCATTAGACTTCAATGCGTATTCTGATGGAACTCTTCTCATCTTTAACAGTAATTTTAACAATACTGCTAAAGTAGATTTCTATGATATGTTCCCAGTATCCCTGACACCTATCTCATTTACCGCTCAGGAAACTGATATAAATTATATTATGGCGACAGCCACTTTTAAATATACTATTTTTAATGTGGAGAGTTTAATCGAGGATGAATCTTGAATTAATTGAAAATCTTTGGGATGAGGATTCAAAAATAGATAACGATGAGTTGCACACAGAATCTACAAAGGTGCCGTCGTTACACTCAAAGTATTATAAAATTTATAACAATATTTTAGTCCTCAAAAAAGGACAAGAAAATAAGTACAAAGTACTCAGAAGAGACAAGTGGGAGTATTACTCTGGTAAGGCTTCCCCTGAAGTTTACGTGGAGAAACCGTTTGATTTTAAAGTACTCAAAGCAGATCTAGACAAGTATTTGGATGCAGATGATGAACTCATCAAATGTATTTCCAAGATTGACTACTATGACATTATGCTTTCTTATCTAGAAAGTATCCTTAAGGTAATTCAAAATAGAACTTACCAAATTAAGAACGCTATTGAATGGCAGAGGTTTATTCGCGGTTATGACTGATCTTGTAATTTCCAAAAAGAATGAAGTCTACCTAAAGGTAAAGGCAGAACCATATATTAATCAAGAACTTTCGGACTTTTTTACGTTTGATGTTCCTGGTGCTAAGTTCATGCCTCAGTATCGTAGTAAGTATTGGGATGGTAAGATCCGACTATACTCTAATGCTACTGGTGAAATTTACGTTGGGTTGTTAGATAAGATTGTCTCATGGGCAAAGAAGTCAAACTATACAGTAAGTTTTGAAAATAGTAAGTTCTATGGTACTCCTTTTGAACAGAATGAAACGATTACCAAAGAAGGTGTAAAGGGATATATGTCGTCTATCACTAGACTTTCTGCTAGGGACTATCAGATTGAAGGTGTATATGATGCGTTAAAACATAATAGAAGATTACTTATCTCGCCTACTGCGTCGGGAAAATCTTTGATGATCTATGCACTTGTTAGATATTTTACTGAAAAGAAACAACAAGTTCTCTTAGTAGTTCCAACAACTTCTCTAGTGGAACAAATGTATAAAGATTTCATAGATTATGGTTGGGATGCAGAAAACCATTGTCATATGATTTACTCTGGTAAAGAGAAGTTTGATCCAAGAACAGTAACTATCACAACGTGGCAGTCTATCTACAAGTTGGATAAGAAATTTTTTGAACAGTTTGGAGTTGTCATTGGTGACGAAGCGCACCAGTTCAAATCTAAATCTTTAGTTGGAATCATGACCAAATTGAGAGATTGTAAGTATAGGTATGGATTTACTGGAACACTTGATGGATCACAAACTCATAAGTGGGTGCTAGAAGGATTGTTTGGCCCAAGTTACAAGATTACACACACAAGTGAACTCATCAAAAAGGGACACTTATCTAAACTGGACATCAGAATTCTTTTATTGAAACATGCTCCTAGACATTTTGACACGTATGAAGATGAATTGCAATACCTAATTGGTCATGAACAAAGAAATCTTTTCATCAAAAATCTTTCCCTAAGTCTTATTGGTAATACACTAATCCTATACTCTAGGGTCGAGAGTCATGGACAACCACTATATGAGATGATAAATAGTTCTGCAAACAGTGAGCGTAAAGTATTTTTTGTTCACGGTGGCGTGGATGCTGAAGAAAGAGAACAAGTTAGATCAATTACTGAACAAGAGAAAGATGCTATAATCATTGCCTCTTACGGTACGTTCTCAACAGGCATCAATATTAAAAACCTACACAATGTAGTATTTGCGTCTCCATCTAAATCAAGGATCAGGAATCTACAGTCTATAGGTAGGGTTCTCCGAAAAGGGACGGACAAGTCTAAGGCAATGTTATATGATATTGCTGATGACGTAACGCATAACGGTCGAAAGAATTACACGCTTAACCATTTGATTGAAAGAATTAAGGTCTATAACGAAGAAGACTTTAATTATGAGTTCTCACAAATTAAACTCAAGTAATTATGGAAGAAGAATTTTTTGGTTCAATTAAATTAGTATCTGGTGAAGAAATCTTCGCTGAGATTCTTCCCGTGGAAGAGAATGGGAAAACTGTTCTCGTCGTCAGCGACCCCGTAGAAATTGAAACCGTACATCTACAGGGAAATGCGGAAGGACTCAGAATGATGCCATGGTTACGTAGTCTTCCTAAAGAAGGCATCGTGGTTATTCCTATGGATAGAGTTATTACTGTTGTAGAAGCAGAAGATGATTCTGATGTAGTAGGATACTATCAAAGATTTATTATTTCCAATCTATCTGATGGTGGAAGTGGAAAAATCAAAGCATCCCGAAAGATGGGACAACTCGGTACGGTTGCCAAATCGAGAGAGCTTCTAGAAAAGATCTGGAAGAAATCAGAGAGTACAGAAGCTGAATAGCATATCCCTTCTGAACTCTGGCAGAGTAATTGTACTGTAATATGAGACCCGTGTCAACTGGACATTATGGTTTTCTCATGTTACAATGAATTCAAATACAATAAGAAGGACTTATGGTATGCCTCCAGCAAAGACGAGAAAGAGATCTGAACACTATGTAAATAACAAGGAATTCTTGTATGCAATTGTTCAGTACAAAAAAGATGTAAAAGACGCCGAAGAAGCGGGTCAACCTAAACCACGTATCAGTAATTATCTTGGTGAGTGCTTCCTAAAAATTGCCACGCACCTATCTTATAAACCAAACTTTGTAAACTACATGTTCCGTGAGGACATGATTTGTGATGGTATTGAGAACTGTGTTCAATACATTCATAACTTTAACCCAGAGAAATCTACAAATCCCTTTGCTTATTTTACTCAAATTATTCACTATGCATTTCTGAGACGTATTCAGAAAGAGAAGAAGCAGATGGAGATTAGAACTAAGATTATTGAAAAGTCAGGATATGATGAAGTTATGCATGTAGATGATGACTACGGCAGTTCTTCCGATTATAATTCTATTAAGGAAGCAGTACAAACAAAGATGTATCAATGAAGTTGACCCAAAAAATTATTGACGATCTCACTGAAGCACTAGATATGCGAAAAAAAGATGGTACACCCATCTGGAGTGATGATCAAGAAATTGAAGTCAAGATTGCAGGAACTTTTGTAAACGATAAGTTCATCGTTATCAATAAAAAACGACCAAGAGAAGAAAGCATTCCTGACCCTAATTTGAAAGCTCATCACGCAGAATGAAAGTAGCAATCATTACCGACACCCACTTCGGTGGTCGTCGCGGTAGCAAACCTTTTCATGATTTCTTTGAAAAGTTTTATAACGATGTGTTTTTTCCTACGTTGGAGGAGCGTGGGATCAAACACTGCATCCATATGGGAGATGCTTTTGATAACCGTAAGTCCATTGATTTCTGGTCACTTGACTGGGCGAGAGATAAGGTATATGATAGGTTTAAAGACCTTGACGTAAAGGTCTGGCAGCTCGTGGGTAACCACGACATTTATTATAAGAACACCAATGAGATCAATTCTATTGATTCTCTCTTGGAGGCTTATGACAACATAACTCCAATATCTTCTCCTGGCGAGTATGATATTGATGGGTTCAAATTCTTTGGCATACCTTGGATCTGTCAAGACAATTATGATGAGACAGTATCCAAAATCTCAGAGACTAAAGTAAAGATTGCTTTCGGTCACCTTGAGGTTCATGGGTTTCAACTATACCCTGGTTGTACCCAAATGGCTGGTATTGACAAAGGACACTTTGATAAGTTTGACCTCGTTTTTTCTGGACACTATCACACCAGAAGTAATGATGGTAAAATTTATTACCTAGGCAATCCATACGAATTGTATTGGAATGACTGTGGTGATAAACGAGGTTTTCATATTCTAGATACGGAAACATTTGAGATGGAGTTCATTGAGAACCCTTATACTATGTTTCATAAAATCTATTATGAAGATACACCTGCTGCAACTTTCAAAGCACATCTGTACAAAGATAAAATCGTAAAACTCTTTGTCAGGAAAAGAACCGATCAGAAAAAGTATGATCGGTTTGTACAAAAACTTCTAGAGAATAGTCCTTCTGATCTGAAGATCGTTGAGAATATTGCTGTCAATGATACTGAAGTAGATTTTGATGGAGAGAAGGTTGAAGATACATTAACTCTTTTGGATAAATATATCGAAGACTCAGACTTCGAGTTAAAGAAAGATAGAGTTAAGAAACTTCTTAGAGAAGTTTATATGGAAGCTTGCGAAATGGAGTAGCGTATGTTTATATTGTCCCTAATCGGTCATGAGGCAGAAGGTGCTTATGCCGTTACTAATGACGATGGGGAGAAAGCGCTCTATCTGTTTACTCACGAAGATGATGCATCTAGATACGCAGGTCTACTAGATGCTGACGAAGAAGAAAACGTCAAACTATCAGTTGTTGAAATTGATGATGAGATTGCAGTAGAAACTTGCAATCAAAATAATTACAAGTACGTTGTAATTACACCTGAAGACATTATTGTGCCTCCTCAAGATTATGATCGTATTCAAGAAGATCCAATGGCGTAATTTTCTCTCCACTGGAAATCACTTCATTGAAGTAGAACTTACCAAGTCTCCTACAAATCTAATTGTGGGAACCAATGGTGCTGGCAAGTCAACTATTCTTGATGCACTGTGTTTTGTTCTTTATAATAGACCTTTTCGTAAAATCTCAAAAGGCCAACTAGTAAACACAGTCAATGAAAAGGAGTGTGTCGTTGAGATTGAATTTGATATTTCTGGTAGAGACTATCTTGTTCGTCGTGGAATCAAACCCAGTGTGTTTGAAATCCATGTAGATGGAACTCTACAGGATCAACATGCTTCGCAAATTGATCAACAAAAACATCTAGAAGATAATATTCTAAAACTTAACTATAAGTCTTTTACGCAAACTGTTATTCTTGGATCGGCAACGTTCGTTCCTTTCATGCAGTTGAACTCTTCGCATCGTAGAGATATTGTTGAGGATCTTCTTGATATTAAAATTTTCTCTGGGATGGGTCAAATCCTTAGAGAGAAGATTCGTACATCTAATGAGAGTATTAAGGAACTTGAGTTCAAAAAAGATACAACTGAAGATAAGATCCAGATGCAAAAGAACTTTATTAAAGATCTGGATGCTAAAGGTAAGGAGAGAATTACAACTAAGAAAGAACAGATCTCTAATCTATTTAAATCTGTTGAGAACTTCCAAGCACAGAATGAAGATTGTGATCGTGAGGTGACTGACTTGCAGGTAGAGATGGATTCTCTTGCTGATACTAATTCGTCCCTAAAAAAGATGAATACTATTAAGACGAAACTGGATCAACGGATACAGAATATCACATGTGATCACAAATTTTTCAGTGAGAATACGGTTTGTCCTACTTGTGACCAAGAAATTCAGGAAGAGTTTAGACTAAATAAAATCGGAGAAATCGAGAGTAAAGTAAAGGAAATTAATTCCGCTTACGTTGATCTCAAAAAATCTATAAAAGAAGAACAAGAAAAAGAGAAACGTTTTATAGAGGTCTCCAAGCAGATCACAACCCTAACGCATGACATTTCGACCAACAATACAAGAATTTTTGAGTATCAAAGACAAATCCGAGATCTGGAATCAGAAGTTCAAGAAACTTCCGACCAAATTGCGAACAGAAATGCTGAAAGAAGTCAACTTAAGAGGTTGCAAAGTGAATTAAAATCTGCTGAGACCGAGAAATCTACCCTTACTGAAGACGTATCTTATCTGGAGTTTGCTCACTCCCTGATGAAGGATACTGGTGTCAAGTCTAAAATTATTAAAAGGTATCTACCTGTAATGAACAAGCAGATAAATTATTATCTGCAACAGATGGATTTCTATATCAACTTCTCTCTGGATGAAGAATTCAAAGAGACGGTGAAGTCTCCTATCTATGATAAGTTCAGTTACGAGTCTTTCTCTGAAGGAGAGAAGATGCGTATTGACCTTGCTCTTCTATTCACATGGAGAGATATTGCTAGGATGAAGAACTCTTCTTCTACCAACCTATTGATTCTTGACGAGATCTTTGACAGTTCTCTTGATGGTGGTGGAACGGATGAGTTTGTGAAGATTATTAGATATATTATTAAGGACGCGAATATATTCCTGATTACCCATAAGGCAGAAGACCTTACGGAGAGATTTGATAATTTGATTACGTTCCAAAAGATAAACGGATTTTCTAAGATGATGTGACAGTTGACTTAGTGTCCCACTGGTGGGGTACAACTGTCACATGCTGTGTATAATAGATGCATAGACAGGAACACAATGGTCAATTACGAAGTAAAAGGACAACTCGCCAAACTTCTGGCAACTGAAGATCTCGTCATTGAGAACCGACAGGTCTCCACAGCGTCGTTCGACGTAGATAAGAGGGTTCTTACCCTTCCACTCTGGGAACGTGCCTCTAACGTCGTATACGACCTTCTGGTGGGACATGAGGTTGGACACGCACTGTTCACACCTAATGAAGATTGGACCGTAAAGTATCCAAATGTTCCTAAGAGTTTTGTAAATGTCATCGAAGATGTTCGCATTGAACGTTTGATGAAACAAAAGTTCCCTGGACTCGCTAGGACTTTCTTCAATGGATATCGCGATCTTGATACTCAAGACTTCTTTGGTATCGAGGGTGAAAACCTTGACCTTCTGAGTTTTGTTGACCGTATCAATCTCCACTATAAGATTGGTAATTTTTCTGAAATTTCCTTCAGTGATGATGAGAAACCTTTTGTTATCAGAGCATCTAAAGTAAATACTTTTGATGAAGTTCTTCAACTTTCTTCTGATATTGTAGAGTTCCTGAAGCGTAAGGAAGAGGATAAGAAAACGGTTGAAGTTGAACTTCCTAACAATCCGAAGTCAGACACTCCTTCTCAAAATCAAACTCCTTCTCCTGCACCTACAGAACAATCTGTTGACGGAGACAAAGGTGATACTAAAGATCCAGAACCTGGTTGGGATGATGAAGATCAACCTCAGAGTTCTAATCAGGGCGGCGACCAATTTGATACGGTCACTGACAAGAACCTAGAAGAGAACATTGAAGAACTGAGTAGTAAACAGTCTAGTAGCCGTGAGGATCCTGCCTATGTTGAGGTCCCTAAAGTAAATCTGGATACTGTTATTGTTTCTAATGAAGAGTTCTATGAAGAACTAGACACTTTTTATTCTGATACTACTCACCAGTTCACTGTTGCTGGTCTTGATGATCCATTCACAGCTACTGATGCAAAGTTCAACCTATTCAAACGATCCGCACAAAAAGAAGTCAACTACCTCGTCAAAGAATTCGAGTGCCGTAAAGCCGCAGACTCTTATGCTCGTGCTACTACTAGTCGGACTGGAGTTCTCGATACAGCTAATCTACATACTTATCGATACAATGAAGACTTGTTCAAGAAAGTGACTACTCTCGCTGAGGGTAAGAATCACGGACTAATCTTTATCCTTGACTGGTCTGGTTCCATGAGTAATGTTCTTTTGGATACTTACAAACAACTTTGTAATCTTGTTTGGTTCTGTAAGAAAGTAAACATCCCCTTTGATGTCTATGCTTTTACAAACAGTTGGTACAGTCGAGACAGGAATATTGATGAGTACGGTAGGTTTAATCCTCCTCCACGTCATCACTCTCGCGAAGAGAATCAGTTTGAGGTTGAATCTACTTTCAATCTTATGAATATTCTCACTAGTAGTGTTCGTAATGTTGAGATTGATCGTCAACTGAAAACCTTCTGGCGTCTGGTTAATTCGATCGATCCTCAGGGTAGGTATGATTGTGCTTTCCAGTGGCCTAACTCTTGTGGCCTTTCTGGTACTCCTTTGAATGAGGCTCTGATTACATTGAGTACTCTCATTCCTAAATTCCAGAAGCGTCACAGCGTCCAGAAGTTGCAGGTCATCACTCTTACTGATGGTGAATCTCAAGGACTCAAGTACAACGTGGTCTTCAAACCTCGTTATGAGGAAGGAGAACCTTACCTTGGACAACGTACTTGTATGTACAACACCACTTTCATCCGTGATCGTCAGACTGGACGAACCTATAAGGTTGAAAATGATTACCACGAACTGACTACTGCTTTGCTCCGTCAACTCCGTGATCGTTTTCCTGAGAGTAACTTCATTGGTATCCGTGTTATGGATGGACGTGAGGCAGGTGGATTCGTCCGCAAGTATCTTTATTGGGAATATGATAAGTGTGCTGCGGTTATGGAAGAGTGGAGAAAGAACAAATCTTTGTCCTTGACAAATGTTGGGTACAACAAGTATTTTGGACTTAACTCATCCACACTTTCCCAGACTTCAGACTTTGAAGTTCAGGAGGATGCAACCAAATCCCAAATCAAAAGTGCTTTCAAAAAGTCTCTTAATGCCAAGAAGATGAACAAAAAAGTTCTCGGTGAGTTCATGCAACTCATCGCTTAGACTAAATACTAAAAAAAAGTCTGAGTGAAATGAAAAGATTTCAAGATTTCATGGTAGAATGCTACTCCCATCTAGATGAGAGTAGTCTAAACCGACTCCACAGAAAGACTAAGAAAGGCGGCACTGCCGTCCTTTCTGCTGAACGTGGAGACAAATCTAAAAAGGAAAACAAAAAACGTTCTGCTCAACTCGCCAAGGATATCCGTGGTGCAGGTCTACCAGGCCCTACTAAAGTTAAGGGTAGGTGGACTGAAAACCAAGGTACTAAGGACGAGAGGAAGGTATCCGAAAAATCTTATGTAGTTTCTTCTGGTAAAAAAGGTAAGAGAAAGTTCAAGAAGGCAGTTGAAAAACTCGGTAAGAAGTATAACCAAGATGGTGTACTGATTCAGAGGAAAGGTGGTGGTGAAGCCACTGTCAAAGGAACTGCCAAAGGTCAATGGCCTGGTAAAGGCAAAAACGTCAAGGTAGGTAAAATGAAACCTGGCCGCACTGGCGAAATGGACACCAAAATCAAAAACAAAACATTTACTTATGAACGATAAAAACTGGCGATCTGAATACCTTGATCTCAAAGCTGGTACTTTGACTGTACGACAACGTGAATTGTTGGAACAGGGTCCAGACAGTCTTTCTTCTTCTTGGCTCCTTCAAGCAATGCACAATGACTGGAAAAGTATCACTGGATACGTTGATCCCGACGAACCAGTAGAGAATACAGGACAGTTGCAATCTGACTTCAAATCATTCAATAGACAGTTCAATAAGTGACACACAGCCCCTTCCCAGAAGGGGTTTTTCTATTATAATAAGTGCATAGACAACAAACAAACATGACTTTCGCTCCACATCCTGTGACCACTGACGACCTCGTTAACTATCTTTCCAACAACAACGGCGAGCAAGTTGGTATTCCTCAACTTCTTGATGCCGCTGACCACTTCGGTTGCTCTCTTGCTACTGTTAAAAAACGCCTCAAGGATTATAAGAATGGTATTGGTAAGTGGAACCTGACTGTTGCTGAACAACTTGAGAAAAACTTCCAATCTCCCTCTGTTGTTCCTCCCGTTGAACAAAACCTTATCCCCGCTAAAGATGATAACTTCGTCCAGTTTGGTAATTTCAAAGATATCAAAAAGATTCTTCAATCGCGTATCTTCTATCCAGCGTTCATTACTGGACTGTCTGGAAACGGTAAAACGTTCAGTGTTGAACAGGCTGCCGCACAACTAAATAGGGAACTGATCCGTGTAAACATCACCATTGAAACCGACGAAGATGATCTTATTGGTGGCTTCCGTCTTATTGATGGTAACACTGTTTGGCATAACGGACCCGTGGTGGAAGCTCTTGAGAGGGGAGCTGTGCTGCTTCTAGATGAAATCGACCTTGCTTCTAACAAGATTCTGTGTCTGCAATCTGTTCTGGAAGGTAAGGGTGTTTTCCTCAAGAAGATTGGTAAGTTCGTCCAACCTGCCCCTGGGTTCACTGTAGTTGCCACTGCTAACACTAAGGGTAAAGGATCTGAAGACGGACGATTCATCGGTACTAACGTTCTGAACGAAGCATTCTTGGAACGATTCCCTGTTACCTTTGAGCAGTCTTATCCTTCTCCCAAAACCGAACAGAAGATCCTTGAGTCTCTCTGTGATGATACTGCCTTCTGTAAGCGTCTTGTAGACTGGGCAGACATCATCCGTAAGACCTTCTATGATGGTGGTGTTGAAGAGGTCATTTCCACACGCCGTCTTGTTCACATTGTTCGTGCTTTCTCAATCTGGAAGGACAAAGCAAAGTCCATTGCGGTTTGTGTGAATCGTTTCGATGACGAAACCAAACAGGCCTTCCTTGACTTGTATGACAAGGTTGATGCTGACGTAAATTTTGGAGACCCCGAGAATGAATCTGTGGAAAAACTGGAAGGAAGCGGTATTTGATACCTTTCCTGAACTTTACCACCACTCAACTTGGGCAGAGTGGGAGGGGAAAGGAACCTCTCTCACTGCCAAGTTGTATGGAACTCCTAAAGACAAGTATATAAACAAGTCTAGGGAAGTTGAGATTTGGGATGAAAAATCCTGCATCTACAACAACATCATCTATCCCAGAACAGGTGAAAACCTTCCTTGTTTTGGGATGGATCTAATGGGATTCTTTGAGAAGAAAGTTATTATTGTTTTTGACTTTCAACATCCTGTAGAACATTATTTGTTATCTAATGACAAACTTCCTATTGCTAAGGGAGACTACAGATTCTTTGAACCAGGCAATCACTTCTCAGAAAACATCTACGTTGCTAAGTGTACGATGTCTGAAGTTGATGAACATCTTGATATGTTCAAAAAATACTTGACTGTTTACAAAGACATGTTAGAATCAAAGAAACCGAGTAAGAATATTATGCATAGTACTTACTCTGATTTTGATAAGTACATGCGTAAATTAGATCCTGTCGGTGGTTACCTTTCCAATAAATTTGGAGAAGAAAAGGCAGAATCACTTGTAAATGATTTCCTTTTCTGTTATGGTTAATGCATGGTCACTACTTTATGATGTTATTAATGGCACACTTGATGATGAATACCCAATCATGAGCAAGAAGAAAAAAGAACAAAAAGTCCCTGGTGTAGACGTTTCTGATTACTATCATGGACTAATCCCTGAAAGCGCTAAAGTTCCTATCAAACGATATTCGGCAGATGATCCCAGTCAGGAGTTTTGGAAAGAAGATGGATTCAGCTTGACTGGTAATCCTGCACCTCCAGCCCCAGACTCTATCAGTCTAGATTTTTCTGGTGTTGCTGCAGCTCAACCTGTAGATACTTTTTCTAGTTATGGAAAAGATGTTATCTCGTTTGATAATTTTAGTTCTGCTGAAGAGGCAAGTGACTGGGTAAAAGAAAATGGTGGGTATGAATATACTCCTGGCCCATTCACTACTGAAGCCGATATTGATGATGCCTATGCACATCATTTCCCAGATCGAAACTGGGTTTACGAATCACCTGATGGAGGTAAAACTGTGACTCGCCGCCGCCCTGGTGATGATTATACTAAGAAAGAAGTAATTCAATCGCCTGATCTTCCCGAAACTCCCAAGAACGAAAATGGTTTTTGGAAGTATCATGAAGATGTAATTCTTAAAGAGATTCGTGATTATCTCGGAAACACGTATAATGCACATTATACTTCTAAAGAATCACAAACCCAAACCCTTGACTTGATTGAAGGTATTGGTGATGCAGAAGCTTTCTGCCGATCTAATGCTATCAAGTATCTCTCCCGCTTCGGTAAGAAGAATGGGAAATCTAAATTTGACATCCTGAAGGCAGTACATTATTGTATCCTTCTTTACCACTTCTCTGGCCTCTGTGAACAAAAGTCTACCCCTTATGAAACTTTCTGATAGTACTATCAACCTTCTTCGTAATTTTTCGACCATCAACCAGTCGATTCTTTTCAAACAGGGTACAAAGCTTCGCACTATTTCTGTCATGAAAAACATCCTGGCAGAAGCCAACATTGATGAGGACCTTCCTCAAGAGTTTGGCATCTATGATCTCGGACAGTTCTTGAATTCTCTTAGTCTGTTCCAAGATCCCGACCTTACCTTCACTGGCGAAAGTCATGTGACTATCAAGGAAGGTCGCCAACGATCAAAGTATTTCTTTGCAGATCCTAGTGTGATTGTTTCTCCTCCTGAGAAATCTATTACCCTCCCATCTGTGGATGTTGAGTTCACTTTGAAGAGTGCTCAACTTGATCGTCTTCTTAAAGCTGCATCTGTTTATCATTTGACCGACCTCTCTGTTATTGGAGCAGACGGTGAAATTAAACTGATGGTACATGATCGTCGTAACGATACCTCTAACGATTTCTCTATCGTTGTTGGTGAAACTCAGAAGAATTTCTCTCTCCACTTCAAAGTGGAAAACATCAAGATTGTTCCTGGAACTTATGATGTGTCTATTTCTAAGAAACTTCTTTCTAAGTTCAAGTCTTCGGAATATGATCTTACATATTACATTGCTCTAGAACCTGATCTAACTTGGAATGACTAAGATATGGAGGATCTGGAAGTATGCTCTCGGATCCTTTAATGATTCCACCACTAAAAAATATGATAATGCTATTTGTGGTATCAGATCAGTTATCATGTTACAATTAGTGGTGACTAATGTTTTTATCGTTGCAGGCAATATTCGCCATTGGAACGATCATTACACACCTCCTCATTATGAACATATTTGTGACAGACCAATCGCCTCGAAAGTCGGCACTGGTCCTTCCTGATAAACATGTCGTGAAAATGCCACTAGAGTGCTGTCAGATGTTGTCTATCATCTACAGTAAGTGGTATTTGGATTGGGGTGTACTGTACAAAAAAGACGGTACGCCCTATAATACTAAGAAGGGTGCATTCCGTAATCACCCATGCACTATTTGGGCATCAAAGAATGTCAACAATCTTGCATGGTTGATTCAACACGGTTGTGCATTGACAACTGAATATTTGTATCGTTATGGAAAAGTCCATTCGTGTAGTAAAACATTGTTTGGTGCGAAGAAAATCTTCCATCGAAAAACTGGAAAAGCTATTGTATGTCATTCAATGGCTCAAGATTTTGTAAGGGCGATGCCAGATGAGTTTAAATTTGACACAAGCATTGACACTTTTACTGCTTACAAA
>CEON01023585.1_pt1 | contig 23710 bp, 32 predicted proteins | sample 530291 | NCBI WGS metagenome assembly CEON01 (sample SAMEA2619888, study PRJEB7988) | marine metagenome | biome: marine biome (ENVO:00000447); feature: surface water layer (ENVO:00002042); material: "saline water (ENVO:00002010), including plankton (ENVO:xxxxxxxx)" | depth 5 m
TAGAACAAATTAAAATTGATACAGTAAAAGCTATAGAACAATTACAAGTTGAGTTAGATGAAGAACAAAGGGATACTAGAAAAGAAGTAGCTGAAATCAAAACAATGGTTATACGATTAATAGACCGAGTAAGATTATTAGCTGAAGAGGTTTATGACCATGATACAACTGCTAGAGCAGTTTGGGATATAGGACATAGAAAACCAAAACATAGAACCAGAACTGAAAGAAGAGAACAGTTACAAGATGAACTTGCAGATATAGGCAAGAATGGTGATTAAGGAGTAATACTAATATGGCAATGCAACAATTAAGATTTAAACCAGAAGCTACAAGAAAAATTGCTCAGTCTATAGGTTACACAGGAGATGTAAATAACAGAAAAGAATACAGTAAATTTTTGCAAGACAATCCTGATGCTAGAAAGTTAATGAGACAATATAGAAATACAGCTATTCAAATGGCATTGGGTGGTTTAAATATGCAAACAGGAGGTGAAGTACCCTCTGTAGTTACACCAGCAGGTGCTACTCAAGCAACACCTATTTTAACTCCTCCTCCTGCTGATGCTACAATAGAAAATACTGCAATTCAAAGAGCCTTTCAACCAGCTTTACCAACAGGTGCTGTTACACAACCTGTAGCAACACAAGTAACTGCTGGTCAAATTATTGAACCTACCTCTGGACAAGTTACAGGTGAAAGAGTTGCACAACAAGGTGTAGGTGATACAACACTTGCTACAGCAGCACCTCAAAGTCCAGCAGCTCAAATGGTAGCAGCAACAGCCACACCTCAAGTACAACAAGCTGTTACTGATATCCAAGCAGCACAAACTGCTCTTCCAACTCAAGCACAAGTTACAGCACAACAAACTAATCAAAGCTCTGTAAGTCAAGTACAAGAAGCACAGGGTACTGCTATTGCTCTTGTTAATCCTGTACAAAGACAAATAGAACAAGGAGAGATAATAAGTTCTACTGCTAATGCTCAAACCGCAGCACAGTTCTCAGAACAAGTAGAAGCTGCTCAAGCATCACCAACTCAACAAGCTACAGTTCAAGGTCAGTTTGAAGCATTGATGGCAACCTTTGATGAAACTAATCCTCCTGCATGGGCTAGTGGTGCTATTCGTGCAGCACAAGCAGAGTTAACAAGAAGAGGTTTAGGTAATTCTAGTTTAGCTGGACAAGCTATTATTCAAGCAGTAATGGAGTCTGCTCTTCCTATTGCTCAAGCTGATGCACAAATTATTTCTAGCTTTGAAGCTCAAAACTTATCTAATAGACAACAACGTGCAATGTTAGCTGCTCAACAAAGAGCTACATTTATTGGTCAAGAGTTTAACCAAGAGTTTCAAACTCGTGTACAAAATGCTGCTAGAATAGGTGATATAGCTAATGCTAACTTTACAGCAGAGCAACAAATAGCTTTAGAAAACTCTCGTGTTGCTAACACAGTTAACTTGCAAAACCTTAGTAATAGACAAGCTGTTGTTATGGCTGAAGCTGCATCACTTGCAAACTTAGACCAAGCTAATTTAAATAATAGACAACAAGCTGCTGTACAAAATGCTCAGAACTTTTTACAAGTTGATATGGCTAACCTTTCTAATAGACAGCAAATAGATTTATTTAAAGGACAACAAAGAATACAAGCATTGTTTACTGACCAAGCTGCAACTAATGCTGCTGCTCAGTTTAATGCATCAAGTCAAAACCAACTTGAACAATTCTTTTCTCAGTTACAAACACAAACTGCTCAGTTTAATACTGCACAATCAAATGCACAAAGTCAGTTTAATGCTGGACAGTTTAATAATATATCTAAGTTTAATGCAGAGGTAGCTAATCAAAGAGACCAGTTCAATGCTAAAAATAGATTAGTGATAGACCAAAGCAATGCAGTATGGAGAAGAGCAATAGCAACTGCTGCAACTCAATCTGTAAACAGAGCAAATGAAATCAATGCTAAAGCTGTACTAGGTATTTCAGATTCTGCTTACAATGATTTATGGCAACACTATAGTGACTTAATTGAATTTGCTGTTGAAAGTGCTGACAATGAATTAGAAAGAAATACATCATTAGCTATAGCAGAATTAACTGCTAATGCTAAAAGTGATGTTGCAGCAGAAAATTCTCGTACTTCATCAGGGAAAGTTCTTGGTGGAATAATAAGTAAAGTTGGAGCATCAATATTAGGAGGACTATTTTAAATGGAGACTAATCCAGCCAAAAGAATATATATGAGATATCAAAATTCATTAGATAGTGATATGCCTAAAAAAGAAACTAATGGGTTTTTTGATAAACCTAATTCTCAGCCTACAGATAATAGTGAAGCTAGAAGAGCATTAGAAATCTTTAGAAGTATAAGACAAGCAAGAATGGATTTAAAAAATGGTAGAAGAACCTGAACCACAATTTGATGCACCTATTCCAGGTGAAAGTTTGACTAAAGAAGTCGGTAGTTCTAAATATAAAAGACCACCACAGTATGAGACCATAGAAAAAGCAACAGCTTATTACATGGAACTTATGCAAGATGAAGGGTTTACAGATAACCTTATCTCATCTATTGAAATGGGTACACCTATAACAACAATAGCAAACATGGTACAATTAAAAGGTGTTATAGAGGGATTGCACACTATAGATGTTAGTGTGTTAATCATGCCTATTCTTATGGAAATAATTGCATATATAGCAGAAAGCAGGGGAGTAGAGTATAACATGGGTATTGATGACGACACAAACATACCATCAGATGAGACCATAGCAGCATCTATAAATAGAAGTAGAATGGCAGAACCTGAAGTTGTACAAGCACCTGAAGAAGATATGATGATGGAAGAACCATCTATGGGTTTAATGGCAAGGAGTATATAACATGGTTAGTGCATTTATAAAAGGTGTAGGTTTAGGAATACTTGAGGGTGCTGCTGAAGTTATTGAGTCAGACTATGATAAAATGAAAAAAACTCAAGAGATGCTTATTAATCATCATTTAAAAAAAGGTTTAGAAGAGCAAGACAGGCATACCAAACAGCAACAAAAAGTAGCTGAAACTCTTGATAAATTAAAAAGTATAACAGGTGAATCTGACCCTGATAAATCATTTGAAAAAGCATCACAATTATTTGATGCAGTAGGAAGAGATATTGATGCAGCAAATGATTTGTTTCAATCAACACAAAAAGCTAAATCCATATATGGTGATGAATATAAAGTTGCTCATGCCTTTGATTTTATAGAGCCAGGACAAACACCAAGAACAAGAGATGAAATTATACAGTCTTTTGCCACAGGTAATCAAGGAATATATAATGCTGATAATATTTATGGGGAAGTAGAAGCACCTGGATTATTAGGAAAAATTATTAAACCAAAAGATATTACAAAACAAGTCGAGAGCAGATTACGTGGACTTGGTGTTGAAACTGAAAGAGTTGGTGAAATCAGACCAGGAGTAGGTTCTGCTGCAATTAAATATGGTTATATAGACCCAGAAGTTGCACAAGCATATCAACAGAAAAAGTATAGTCTTAAAAAAGTTAAAGCGGAGTTAACTACTGCTGGATTAAACAACGACATGTTACAAAAAGAATTGGACAATTATGATGCGAATGAAAAAGCGGATATAGCGGCAAAACTTCAAAGAAATAAAAATTTAATTGCTCAAGGAAAACAATTAGAGCTTAATAATAGTATTGATAAAGAATTTAAAGAGACTAAATATAAATTACAAATAGATTTACTTACTTCACAAATACTGAAAAATGGACCAGATAGTGTAGAAGAACTTTTGGTGCAACAAGAAAGTAATTTAATAGAAATAAAAAAGAACAAACTAAACTTTGCAGAAGATTCTACAGAGTATGCTCAGTTAAATAAAAAAGAACAAGTAATAGTTAATTCAATTACAAAATTAACTAAGGGTATGGAGGATGAAAGATATCAAAAGGCAGTTGGTAAAATAAATTTAGATAAACTATATAATACTTATTATGAAAATCAATTAAGTGCTTTAGGTTTAAGAGCAACATATGATTCTATAAAAGACAAAATAAAACTAATACATAATGGTACATCGCAACAAGAAGCAGTAGCTAAGTATCGTGCTGCTATAGAGTTTAATGCTTTTGCTAGTAAAACTATTGCTGGTGGAAAAATTGCACAAGGATACTTTAAACAAGCAAGAGCTGGTATTACTAATCAATTAACAGGAGAAAACATAGCTCAAAAAATTGCTAAAAATAAAATTTCTAACTTGAAACAGTTTGGAAGAGGTAAGGGTCATACTATTAATTACTCAACATTAAGAAATAATCTTACAGTTGGTCAGGTATATGACCTTACAGGAGTTACAATGCTAGATAGAGACAAGCAATTAAAATCTTTAAAAGACATTGTTGAAGGTCAGCCACAAAATTTCCTAGCTAGAGGTAAATATGCTATATGGACTGGCACAAACTTTGTAGGTCTTACCTTACCTTCAGTAAGTGGAAATATTTAGTGACGGATTTATATTCAAATAAAGATTTAGCTATACCTACGTCAAGGGATATAGATATACCTAGTGAAGATATGGCTATACCTAGTGAAAAAGATTTATATATCCCTACAGAGAATGATGAAGCTCTCATGTTTAAGGATTATCGAGAAGATACTACAGAAGATACTACAGAAGATACTACAGAAGATATAGTTGAATCCCTCCCATCTGTAGAAACCCTCCAAGATTCAGAGTTTATAGATGATGACTTTACACCTAGAGTAGATGATGCATTTACTCAACGTGGTAGAGAAAGACTTGAACAAATACAAAAACAACAAGAGGAAGAATTAGCAACAGAGAGGTTTACATTTACTAAAGACCTTACTGAAGAAGGTAGGGCTATGCTTAATGTTCTTTCTAATAGAGAGGAAGGAGAATCACGTACTGATGCTTTAAATGATAGAGTTCTTACTCCAGAATTAAAAAAATCAAATCCTATAATGCATTACATATTAAGAAACACAGGTTCATATGGATGGGATACAATGGGTGGTTTATTAGTTCTTCTTGGTGGTGCTAAAGGATTAAGTATGGATGCACAGAGAGAAGTGTTACGAGCAGCTAATGACATAGGTAATAGATTAGATATTGATTTTTTAAAAAATTCAGAACGTAAAATAAAACAAGATGCAGAATCATTTGGTAGAGAGCTAAGTGCTTTTGTTACAGTAGGAGAAGTTTTTCCTGGTTTTGTAGTGGCAGGTGCTACCGCTTCAGCAATTCAACCACTAAAACAAGCTGGAAAACAAATAAAAAAATTAGAAAAGAAAAAGGAACAATTAGATAGACTAGGTAAGTCAGCTAATCAAGCTCGTTTAGCTGAAGCTACTGTTTCAATGGAAGCTGTTAAAAGAGCAGAAGAAATGGCAGCACAGAATCAGGATATAGCAGAACAATTAATAAAAGATGTAGAGGTAATAACTGGTAAAAAAATATCAAAAGAAATTACTATCATGCCTGAGACAGAAGTTATTGATGGAAAAAAAGTACCTAAAGGAACACCAAAAACAAAACTTGTAATTGACCCTCAAGCAGCAAGAAAAGCAGGTCAAGAAATAAGTGATGAATTAATGCTAAAAAAAGTTTCAGATGATACATTATTTCCTGATAAAAGAATTGTAACTGAAAAAGAAGGAATAAAAAAAGCTGGTGTAACAACACCATTAACAAGAGGAAGAGTTGCTACAGAGGGAGAGGAAATACTTTTATATACAGGTAAAGACAGTTTAGTAGACCCAATACTAAAACCAGAAAGTTTTGATAAGATGGTTGCTATTGCTGCTGAATTAAAAAAGAAAAATCCTAAAGCATTTGATAATGACGACACAATCATAGATAACTTATTTAACTTAACTGTTAATGAAGAACTATTAGTAACAAAAGACTTAGAAGATTTATTATTAAAATATGGTTTATCTTTTCAAGACTATTCATTAGCTATAGTTGGAACAGGTTCTAAAGCTGGTAGAGTTTTAAATAAATTAAGCCAAATTAAGAGACTGAAAGCTAGACCTGATGCTGATGTAGACCTAAGAGCAAATCAAGCAATAGAAGAAACTAATGGAAAAATTCGTAATCTTGTTATGAGGTTTGAAAATATTCGTAGAGGTGGATTAGTTTCACAAATTGCAACAGCAGCACGTAACTTAGAATCTGGTTATATAAGAAATGGTTTAGATGCTTTAGCTAATGTTATGGATACAGCCCTTTATGCAGCAGGAAATAATGGTGTTGCAGCAGGTGCAAAAGCATTGGTTGATTCACAAAACTGGTCAGGTAGTTTTAATCATTTAAAATATGTATTTAGTAGACCTGATATAGCCAAAGATTATACGGATTATATTTTAGATAGACCAGAGTTAGCATCACAATTTAAAAGTATGTTTAATAATTTAAACGAAATACAAGAGGCTACTGGAAGAGGTGACCCATCTAGAGTTCTTGGTGGTGCAAAAGTGGATGCTCTACTAGGTAGTGCTGAAGATGCAGTTGCTGCTCTTAATGTACCAAATAGATTACAAGAATTTTTAATTAGAAGAGGTGTATTTTTTGGTGAATTAGAAAGACTTACTAAAAGAGAATATGGATGGGATTTACAAGAAGTTTTACAGCAAGGTAGAATTAAAGAATTATTAAGTGATTCGTCTGAATTAATTCCCAAAGATAAGAGGTCTTTTATTGATTTAATAACAGATAGCACAACTAAAGCATTAGATGTTACTTATGCAAAACAACCTGAAATAGAATTATTTAGAAGCATATCTAGTTTTATAACACGTAATGGTTTAACAGTTATATTACCATTCCCTAGATTTTTATTTAATCAATTAGAACTAATGGGTAATTATCTTGGTGGTTCTTCTATTCCACTAATAAAACAAAGTCAAAGATTATTTGGTGTAAAAGATGTAGGTAAATTAACTACTAAAGATAGACAACGTATTAGTAGAAATATAGTTGGAGTAGGTGGTGTTCTTGCAGCTATGGAATATTTAGATAGACCAGGTGCTCCAGAAAATCCTGCTCTTATTAAATTTAATACTACTTCTTTGGATATAAGAGCACAATCACCTATATATCCATTTATGATGGCTGGTAAAGTAGCATTAGAAGTTAAAAGAGGAAACATTGGAAACTGGTTTGATGATAAACAAAATGCTAGGGAATTTATTAATGCATTTACAGGAACAAATCTTAGGTTTGGTGGAGGGTCACAGATAATAAGTGATTTTGCAGGTTTAGCTTTACGTGCTCAAGATTTATCAGGAACAGAAAAATTTGGTGAACGTATGGGTAAAATTGGTGGAGATTATGTATCATCATTTTTAGTTCCATTCAATCAAATAACTGATACTCAACGTGCTCTTGGTTATAAAGATTTAGAGTTTAGAGATGTTCAAGATGACCCTGTAATTGGTAGACCTTTTTTTTCTACCTTTTCATCATCATTTAAAAAACCATTTAAGCAAAGAGGATATGAATTAACTTTACCAACTCGTGCTCTTGGAAAAGCCTTACTTCCACGTTTTATTTCTGAAGATTTAGACATTCAAGATATAAGAATAGGTATGACACCAGAAGAAGAACGTGAGTACCCACTTAGAGAGTTTGCAACTCAAAAGCCAGGTAAAAGAGTAGCACCATTATGGAAGGTTATATTTGGTCTTACATTTAGAGAAGCTGATAGTGCAGAGAGAGATTATGCAAGAAGTTTAGGTCTGTCTGAATATGAAATGGGAAGTAAGTCTGGTATTCCATCAATTAGAAGGGCAGAAAATAAACTTATAAGGGAAAATATAGTGCCTCTCATAGAAATAATTCGAGAAATGGAAAAGGAGTATGAAGAAGATTATGAAAATGAAAGCCAAGAAAATAAAATAAAAAATACTAAGTTTAGATATGTAAAAGATAGAGCTGCTGCTGAAATGTTCAGACAGCTTAGAATTTTTAAAGGAAATATATCTGAATATGTACTAGCTGAACAACAAGCCAACCCCTACATAGACGCATTAGTAAGATATAGAAGAGCACCAAAAACTGCAAGAGTACAGGCAATTAGAATATTTAGAAACCAATATAATAGAAGCCCTGATGGAACTAATGTTGAGGATTTACAACTACTTGCTGGTATAGCTGAAGATGAGAATAGAGCAGATTAAAACTATCTCTTATCTCCTGTACCACTTATCTTGCCTCTCTTCATACGTGACTGAAGTTTATCTCTATTCTTCATAGCACATTCAGAAAGTGATATATTTAAATCACTAGCTAATGCTGCACAATACCACAACACATCCCCAATCTCCGCACCTACTTGGTCCTTCCAATCATCAGGCATTTTAGCCACACCATCCCTAACGACTTTCTTAACTTTATTAGCTACCTCACCTGCCTCACCAGCTAATCCTAAAGCTGGATAGAGAACTTTAACATTATGTGGGTAAATAGCAGTTTCTTTAGATACATTTTGATATTCATCAAAAGTAAAATTACTACGTTTTGTTTTCATATATGCCTCTGCTTCTTGTTGTAATTTATTCATATTGATAACCTTTTTAAATTTTCTGCATATGCGGTGTTGTATCCTCGTTGCCACTCCTTTGACTGCATAGTATCTGGAGGGTAAGGGTTAGCTGTTACCACAATAGTTTTACCATTACGTAGTTTTCTAAGCCATTGTTTATTAGAATTAAAGGCTTTCATACCAGCTTGAAATTGCATTTTCAATGGTGGTCTACTATACTTTTCATAATAATGTTTACTTCTTGCCATGCTAAACTCCTTATGATGCAGCTATATCTACAACTTCACAAACACCTGCACTACAAGCAAGGTCGTGACTACCACTTGTGCTATCTTCTTTTTCATAATCCGATAGCTTAGACCAATCTATTTCTTTTGGCATTCTCCCTAACAGTTCTTCATATTTATCTTCATCACAATCCTGATATGGTGCTTGTTTATAAGTGTGCTCACTAAATGGTAAGAAACTTATACCTGATACTTTATCAAAGTTATCATATACCCATGCACCTACTTCAAACCACTCATCTTCTTTTACACTAATAGTAACACTAGGTTTGTGCTCACACCAGTATTCTTGGTATATACTCCATAGTTCTAATTGTTGAATAGCAGTTAATTCTTTTCTACAAATAGAAGAAGATGGAGACTTCATAGGAAAACTAAATACAGTTGTGCTATCAGGTTTCATTACATCTGCTTCTGAAGGTATACCACTAGCTATCATAAAGTTTGTAAGAGGGTCTTTGTTATCTGCTCTTACAGTTCTAATATAGAAAGGGTTATGCCTTGCATGAATACCACTAGCACTATCTACAAGTTGAGATACTGTACCACTAGGTTTAACACAAGTTATGGCCGCAGACTCTGGTATACCTAACTTATTAGCATACTGTTTATTAGTTTCGATAGCTGTGTTTTTTAAATTTTTAAGTAACTCTTCTAAAGGTTTATATGTTCCATTAGTAATATCATTGTCCATGATACCAGTTAAACTTACACCTAGTAATCTTTCTTCTTCTGTGTTCTTTTTCCAAATAGCACGAAGGTATTTAAAATCAGTAAGACAAGATTGTAATGTACCAAGTATGGTAGCTAGTCTAACTTTATTCTTTAAAATTTTTTCAGAATCATTTGGTCTGACTACAACCTCAGATAGATTACAAAATTGATAAGGTCTTAATATTATTTCAGAGCAAGGATTAGTACCCCATAATATAGGCTTATCATTGATAGCTGTATTTCTACGACCTAATGATGTTACCTGTTTTTCGGCAGCTTGTCTGTTAAAGATACCACGTTCACCTGATTTACTTTCATAGAGAGATAACCATTCTCTCATAAATGTACCCATATCAGGTTTACTTTTATATGCTACACTATTGTTGGCTAAACTTCTTTGCCCTTCATAATGCCACCACTCACCTGACTTAGCATGACGCATTTGGTCATCACCTAAATTAGATAAACTAATTAATGCACTACGTCTTACACCACCTACTACTACAACCTCACCTATCTTGCACATAATATCATGACACTCAATAGGATATAATCTTCTACCTTTTGCATTAGTAAATATACCTTTACAAAAGTCAAAGAGTTCTTCCAATGGTTCAGGACCAGATGCTCTACCACCAAATGTTTTTAATCTAGCACCTGCTGCTCTCACTTGAGATACATCGACTTTTGGTATTTCACCTGCATAAAGGTATGCTATATATTCTTTTAATGCCTTTGACCAGCCATTGCGACTATCACCTACAACAACAGTAGACTGAGTGTCCTCAAATCTTTCACTAATAATAGGCATCTTGTCTACATGCTCACGTTCAACACTAAATCCTACACCAGTACCACACATTAATATATACATAGTCTCATCAAAAGAACGTGGACTATCTACTGGTATATAAGAACAGTTATATCCTGCCACGTTACACCTATCTAATGCAGGTCCTGAAGTCATCATAGCTCTCATGCTAGGCATGACCTCTAAGCTCAATACAGCCTCCTCAAGCTCTTTTCTGGTAGCTTCTGGTAGGGTATACTGGTGCTTTTTCTCAATAGTCTCTGTGATAAAATCAAAGTATCTAGAAACAGTCTCTGTCCATGTCTCTCTTCTTTGGTCATGCTCTCTCCACCTAGCATACCTAGATAAAGCTATAAAATGTTGATAGTCTGTAGGTAACAAGTTACTCATTATTCTCCCCTTTGTAAAACTTTTAAACTTAATACTTCCACTCCATCTAGTTCATGGAAGTGTTGCTCAAGACTTTCTTCTATTTCTTCAATTACATAACCATCAGAAGGTATAGGATAATCCTCTGGGTCAATCTCTAAACTAAGCATAACCTTTACTCTAATCTTACGCATTTTCTATTTCCGATATTAGTCTCTTTAAATACCACTCTGCTTTTTGTAAATCTTGTAGTGGTTTGCTTTTATAATTATATCTCCATAAATATTTTTGTACATTACCTTTTAAATATCCTCTAAATTCTAAGTCAGTCATAGAAGCACGAATACCATCAATACATTCTATACCATATTGATTATAATGTGGAGGATGATTAACATCATCATTAAGTTCTGTCTTAACTATATCTAAAGCTGTGTAGTGGTCCTCTGCAAATGACTGAGACATATGTATTTCCTTCGTAGTTAAAGTTATGCATCATACTTTTTTTTGTGTTTATTAAAATCTACAGTAATAACATTCTCACCTGATTGTATCACAGGTGATTGTTTTGTGGTAGTGTTATCTTGAACAACAGAGTTTTCTTGTGCTCTTAGTGACCACTCTGCTAATTCTTTTACATGAGAAAACTCCTCAAACAAAGCTAATGATATAGACATTAGTTTTTGTATCTTATAAACTTCTTCAAAGTCTTTAGGATGTAAGGGAGATTTTTGATTTACTACTAAATTAATATCTATTTCTCCTATCCAGTTTCCATTCTCATCTAAAATAGGTGTAAGTTGTATTAAAAAATCTTCTGGATTGTATTTAAATACATTCATATTTTTTTCCTTTTCTCACCTTTGAAAGAAACAAAAGATGGAATTGAGGGTTTTACTTTTTCTTTTAACCATTCTTCAGGAATGATTCTTGTATAGTATCTAAAGTCATATCTGATACACCATTGTGCATATGTTGACTTTGCACCTTTACGTAATTTTCTATTACTGTTTTCAAAAATAAAACGTATGTCTAACTCAGGGTGTTGTTTCTTTATAGCTAAATGTTTTCTTCTATCTATAGCAGTAAACATTCCCTTAGTTTCAATAATAATATTATTATGTAATATAAAATCTGGGGTATAGGTTCTATAAGCTAAATCTTCCCACTCTATTTTAACACCTTCATATGAATAAGTTATGTTTAATTCGTCAAGATATTGGGAAACCTTGTGCTCTAATCCAGACCTATACCCCAAACGTCTAGCTGCAATAAATTGTTTTGCATCCACTAGACGTTGCCTATACTAACATAGTCTACTATCTTAGGCTCTCTAGCCTTTGATTTAACTGCTGGTAATGTTTGTAAACTAGGCCAACAATCTGTTTTGTATTTACAAAAACTACAAGTCTTACTTAAAATTGTATTACCTGTTTCTTTACCATAAAAAGTTTCTTTCTCAGGCTTAAAACATCTAACAAATTTATTCTCTTGTATTTTTTTAGATGTAGACTGTATCTTATTATATTCTTTTTCTACATCTATATTTGCATTTACATATTTAAAATCGCCATTGGCTTTATTTACTACCCACCAACCACCTGCCTCTTTACCAGAGGCTTTAGCATAACCTGCTAACTGTGCAACATAACCAAAATCATCCATACTTTCTAATGTATCGTATGATTCAAACTTATGTTTATAAGACCAATCAGATGCTGACTTAACATCATCTATAGCACCATTGATTTCTAAATCAGTTGTGCCAGTAACGACTGAACCATCATCTAATTTTAATTGTAGCTTTTCACTATCCTTAAATTTAACTTTAGCTTCTGTTAGTATTGCTTTAAATACAGCTTCGACAATATCACCTATCATCATATTCATAACAAAAGTAGTAGGGAAAGGAAGAGCAGCATCAGGTTTATTTTTATCATACCATAGTTGGCAATAAGGTCTACCAACATTTGACATGCGTAATCTAAACTTGTCTCTCTTTTCCCCACTATTAAACTGACGTTTTAAAGCTGCACGAATATCATCACATACCTTGTCAATAGTAGCATCTGACATTTCAGTTTTACTATCTTTGGCATTTTCTAGGTACTGATGAATAGCTAATTCAGCAGGATGTTGCATAACTACTTTTTACTTTGTTTACTATTAGAAGTTTTATCCTCGATTGGTTTTTGAGGAGGCTTAGACATAGACCGAATAGTAGGCTCTAACTGATTTATTATTCCACTAACCTCAAAGAAAGGTCTCTTAGCAAGATAACTTATAATATCTTGAAATGCTTTAGCAGGAATCTGTACATTATCCATTATGCTTTTACTCCTTCTTCATCTATATCAACAAACGATTCAATAGTTTCTACCTCTTCATCTGATACTTTAGCTTTATCATTCCATTCACTAGAGATATACTCATTATAATTTTTAATCCACAAAACAAAATCTGCGAATCTATCTTGCTCTGCTTCATCTATCTCTAAAGTATTAGATAAATCTAAAGACACAGTTGGAACATAGAAGCTACTACCATTAGGTAATTTTCTTTCCTCTGTATTAGCTTCAATGATATGCTGAACAGGTAATCTTTTTGATTGAAATAATTTTTGAAATGGTACACCTAAATTTTTAAATGCATCACGATTATCTACTTCCCATATAAACGGAAGGTCTTTTATCTCATGTTGATTACCACTTTCATCATAACCTTTACCAGTTACTGTACCAAAAACTACACGTACACGTTTTATTTGACGAATTAAATTTTGTAAATCCTCTGATAAAGATTTAAAATCTTGTATGTAACCAGCAGGTTTACCACAATTAAATCCACCAAGATTATCTTTGAGGTCAATGTTAAGAGAGTCACCCATAACAGTTTTCACAAACATATTCTTTTCATCACCAGAACCTTTAACAAATCTTTTGTACATAAATCTTTGCATGTAAGGTCTAATCTTTATAGATTCACAATAAACAGTAGTATCATTCTCAGGGTTTTCTATCTTGAAAGTTCCTGCTGCAATAACCTCTACGTTTACTTTCTTACCTTTAAGCTGTTCTGTTCCCATGATAGGAGTGTGACTAATACGTAACCTAGATAAGGTACTACGAGGTTTATCTGAGCTACGTGATTCACTTGTAATGCCCATGACCGCAGCCATTTGAGCATAATTATTAGTATCAATAGTTGTAATTGTATTCAATGTATATTCCTTTCCGACACAAAAAGTCTGACAGTTATATCATGGAGTGTCTTTAGTGTCAAGCCAATTAGGACCTATTTTTGATTCTAAAAGAAGTGGCACATTAAATTTAATTGACCATTGTTCTGATATTAAATCATTCAAAGAATTGTTAATAGTTTCAATGGTTTGTAGCACATATTGCTCCTCATCTGGATGAACATCTATAACGATACTATCATGTACAGTATTAACTATACAGGATTGTTTACCTTCAAGAAGTCTTTCAATATGTAACATAGCTAGTGGTACAATATCGGCAGTTGCAAATGATTGTACTGGGTAGTTTTTAATCTGTGTAAATTTTGTGGGTTTACCATTTCTCCTTCTAGTTACATCTGGAAAAGAAAATTCTCTACCTGATGGAGTTTTAATAATAGTTTTATTCAATGCTTCTTTAGCCAACTTATCATGCCATGCTACAATGCCTTTATATTTTTCATTAAAGTGTTTGTAGTAAGCAGCAACGGATGCAGTTCGACCATAGCCAGTAGCACCATACAGGGGAGCAAAGGTATGTGCTTTAGCATCTTGTCTAGTAGTTGGCTCACCTGCATCCGTTATAATTTGAGCAGTATAATTATGCACATCAAAACCTTCCTCTACTTCTTTCATTGCTACAGGGTCTTGTGAAAGAAAAGCAGCAGTTCTAAATTCAAGTTGTGCAAAGTCTGCTTCTAATATTTTACCATTGTCAAATCTGGAAACAAAAACTTTTTTAATTGGAAATGTACCACCTCTAGGCATGTTCTGCATGTTAGGATTCTTACCACTAAACCTGCCTGTAGCTGTACTTATCTGAGATAACTGTACGTGAAGTTTACCATCTGGCTTTGTATAAGATTCTACACCCTCAACAAAAGCAGACAAGTATGTATCTAGTGCACTCAATCTACGGACACGTTTTAAAAAGAGAGCAGCATCTCCCATGTTGTTACGCAATGCAATCTTTTCTAACATATCTATTTTATTTTTACTTGTAGAAAAACCATGATTACTAATCCAGTCTGCATTGGGTACTCTAAATTTTAATCCTGCAATTTTTTTAGTAGGAACAACAATGTAACCTTCGCCCTTACAATCAGAGCAATTATTCTCTCTAGCAAATGGTGAGCCATCTTTTTTTGTCTTTCTTATTTTACCTCTACCATTGCAAGTCTTACATTGTTTAGCACTAGACACATACACAAGCTCAGATAAATTTTCTACTTCTTTTTTAAACTCTCTTGGGTCTGAGAAAAATTTTATTTTATCTGCCCAATTATTTTTATCTTTTGGTTTACGTGAGTATATAACCCAAGATAATTGTTCAGGTGAACTAAGATTTATAGGAACATCTCCCATTAAATCTTTTGTTTGCCAATAAACTTCCTCTAATAATTTTTTCTGTTCAGTTTCAAATTCTAATCTCACTTGTTTTAAAACTTCTTTATCGACCTTCATACCTCTTTTATTTATTTTGGCTAAACAAACTGCCACCTTGTTAGTTAATAAAACAGTATTCATAAGAGAAGAATCTTCTTTTGAATTAAGTCTAATATAAAGTTTATTAGATAGTTCTTGTGTAGCATTTAAATCATCCAGTAGGTAAGAGCACAACCTATCATAGTCCATGTTTGCTACTGTACCACCTGAATCAAGATGCTCTTTTAATGCTGTCTGTTTCTGTGTTTGTAATTTATATTGTTCAGCACAAGCTGCTAAAGTTAAAGGAGATTTTATCCCTCTTCTTAAAACATACTCAGCTAACATAGTATCAAATACAGGACCATCATATTTAAATCCACATTCCCACAACCAAGTTAAATCATAAGCAATATTGTGACCAATTAATACTGTAGCTTGGTCTAACAATTTTTGTAAATCATCTGGTTTGTCTACATCCGTAACCTGTTCATGGTGAAACGTAAAGATACGAGTTTCATTCTTATCTGTTTTAGTTCCAACCATGACAAGTTGATTGCTTGAATCATAAGGGTCAATGTGTAATTTACCATCACGAGTGATGCCTGTATTTTCCACATCAAGAGTTAGTTTCATTAGTTATCTCCAGATAAATTAATTGTATATATTTTATCGACTGGTATAGAATAAAACTGTTCACCTTTTCTAACATACTTATTAGAAACTTCTACGACACTACCATACTTTTCAATGATGTCTGCTGATATTACCCAAGCCTTTGTAGCATCATAATTTAAAACATAAAAATCTAAACACGACCTACCATAGTCATCTTTATCTGTATACTTATCAATAAGTTTCTTTTTTCTGTAAGGTATTCTTACATCCTTCCAAGTCTCATTCCATGTATCTTTCCAAGCATACTTCATTTCAACTTCAACATACTTGGAATCTCCTGTGCTTTGATGCATAGCAACTAAATCTACTTTACCTCTAACAGGTTCTTCTGTTACATCATATCCTGTTTCTACTAAATGTTTGGTAATAACTTTTTTAGCAAGTTTATCAGCTTTATCATATAGTTCTCGGTCAAATCGTTTGGTAACAGCCATGTTATTATCCTTATTTGCTAGAGTGTTTAAGTAAAAATTTAACTAAGTCAGGGTTGTCTCTGTAAAAACCTGCATTGTAAATAGAAAAAACAGAAACAAGTCTCTCTTCTTTATCTCCTCTCTTTAGATTTCCAATTTTATATATAGCATGAAACAGTTCATGCAATAGTGTATCTACTAACATAGTACCTCTTAAACTTTTTTCAATACGTATACGTGAATCCATATAACTAAAATCACCAAACATCTCTCCGTTTAAAGGTACAAAGTTTATATCTAAATCAAAAGGACCTACACGTACAACTAAGTCTTTTAAAAATGGTTCTTCTTTTTTCATATTACTTTACTCCTATAGGTTTATCTATATCCACAACAGGTGCTCCATTTTGAATAGCTTTTTCTGCTTCAGCTTTAGGCATCTCTAAAAAGTTCATATTAATACTAAAAGACCTTCTCTCTCCATCACTATAGAAAGGATACACACAATGAAACAATTCAGCAGGGAACAACCAGAAGTCACCCACTTTAGGTTTGACCATAAAGTTTGTTGCATTCCAGTTGCCTGATGAACCATGTGCAAACTGAAGATGTCCATGAGCAGGATGATGGTCTTTATAATCTTCCTCACATTCTTTTTCATAATCATCTGGTAACGCAAGATATCCAACACAAGAAATCCTACAACCTGTATGTATGTGTAAGGGATTGTACTCATGTTTAAATTGTCTTACATACCAAGCAGACATAACCTGTATACCATAGTCGTATTGATTCATATCTAATGTTTCATTCCATACGTGAGTACGTTGATGTGACCAAGCAACCCACCCTGCAATAAAATTAGAAAGCTCTGCCATAACTTTTTCTTTTATCTCTTCATCCCAAGCTAACTCTTGACTAACTTTTCCTACTAGATGGTCAGAAAAATCTTCTAACTCATTTACTTTTTCATCCATCTTATCATTTAAAAACTTTACTAAACCTGCTGACAACTGACAATAACCCATTGATGGACCAAATGGTGCTATAAATTCTTTGTTTTGTTTTGGTGTATATATATTAACCATGTCGTGTTTACTCCTTATGCTGCGTAACGACCAACTCTGTAATCAAAGTCACAATGTATTATACCATGCCACCCTGTTAATTTATTTTTAACAATGTTAATATGACGTTGGTTGTCCTCCTCATCTTGTCCTTCGATAGGAGGATTTTTTGCAATCAAAAGCATCAAGTCAGCTTCCGCAGCTTTACCAGTTCGGCTACCTTCCATCATTGCTTGATTAAGAGCTATCTTGCCCTCCGCCTCTGCACTTAACTGTGACATGTAAAAGATTGCACAATCATATGCTTTGGCTATTTGTCTTGCGTAAATTGCATTTGCTTTTAGTGCTTCATCCGACCTACTGTAACCAGACATCTTAGCAAACTTATCACCCATATCTAATACAACTACATCAGGTTTATAAGATTTACATACACTTTCTACCCAAGCCATGTCTCTTCCTGTAACATCTTTAATTCTAATTTTACTTTTGATTTTATTATATGCATCTGCTTTACTTTTATCTTCATTGATTTCATGTAAAGACCTGCCTGTAGCTGCTGTTAAATACCTAGCACCCACTCTATGTGAAGCCTCCTCATTACATAACACAATACAGTTTGCACCTTGTTGTGCAAAACCGCCTGGTCCTGCTAACATACTTGCATGAAAGCTAGTCTTACCTGTGTTAGGTCTTGCACCTACCTCAATCAAATGTCCTGCATTTATACCTTTTACTTTACGTGATAGTGTTGGTAGATTAAATGACCACTTAGCTTCTAATGCATTTTGTTTTATTAAACTGTCTGCATCTATGTCATCCCAATCAATTTTCATATCAGGCATGAAGTCATCATTGTATTGCTCTAGTAACTCACGCAAAGGTTCTAAACTATTTTGTGTTCCATTCACATAATCAAAACCTAAGTTAGCAATATCCTCACCCACCACTTGTTGAAATAATTTTGACAACACCTCCTGTGCCACATCCGTACCGAGAGTATCTTCCCTTTTTATTTTAGTGAATATATCTGTGTATGTTTTTTTCTGTGCTGTAGTCATGCTAGGATTACCAGATAAAAATAATGCCTGTACCTCATCAACAGTTACAGTTCTGTTATATTTATCTACAGCTTCATCTAATACATTTTTAATTTTACGAACATCTTTACTAAACAATCTATCAGGACACCTTGCACCTCTGTGATTTTCATAAAATTCTTTATCCATTAATGAACGAATAAGAGCTAGTTCCATTTAAGTTCCCCTAATGTTTTTAAATCTTCTGAGTTTCTATATTTTAAATCATCTGTTAATCTAACAGCTTTTACTTCATCCACGTATGGTTTCAATTCTGAAACAATACCTAACACTTTTGGTAATGCATCTGGGTCAAGAGCCACAACAACCTTATCAAACTGAGATAAATAATTTTTACTTTGCTCAGTTAAAGATGTACCTAATAATGCTACACCTAAATATATATTATTTTCTGCAACAATACAAGCACTCAAACAATCTTCCACAACAACAGCAATTCTACCCACACCTGTAACATATGGCATACCAGAATTACCATATCTTTTCCACTTAGGTAGTCTGTTTGCAAGAGACCTACCTACAGCATCTATCATTAAGCCATTGTTATATATGGGAAAAACTGCTCTATGTTCACGGATGTCATACAGGATGTGAGCATTTAGCTCCCATTGCATTATCCAATCTTGTAAAGAAACATTGGCATCACCTGAAACAATATAGTCTGGTTTAATCCAATCAATTACAGGTTCTATCTTTCCAGATGTTAATCCTTTTTTAATATCTTCAGCAGTTAAATGAATCCTAGATGCTCCATGTATAGAGCAACTAACTTTGTAACAATTCCACACAAGCATACCATTATTATTGGTGGCAGTAAAAGTGTTATAACCTTTACAGACAGGGCAGTTTAATCTTTCTGTAGAACCATTAGAGATTTCTAAATCTTGCACATACGAGTATACATCCATACTGTTATCTCACTTAGGTGTTAATATATAATTAAATTAAATACACTTAAAATGTATCTTTTATCATAGATATAAATTAAAGTCAAGCTGTCCAGTTGTGAACACCCCAAACTGATGCAATAAAATAAAATAATTCCATTAACATTCGTGGTATGTCACCATCTTTCTTAGCAAAATAAGCCCATGCAAGACAGGTTAGGCAAGATAAAAGCCAACCTATCCATTGCATTTCGGCTCTACCTGATGTCAATAATATCAAAGATACTATGACACCAAAAAAAGCTAACCATCTCATTTGATTTTTCTACTTTCTAGGTCACCTATTCTCCAGTAGTACCTAGCCTTAGTTCCTTTGTGACTTTCAATCAATATGGCAGGACCTTCATTATTCCAATACTGTTTACCAGTATATTCCCATTCGTACCCTTGCTGTTTTAACTCTTCTACTTTATTAAAATATTCTGAGTTGGTTGCAAATACTATTGACCAACCTAATAACAATCCTACAATTATATCCATAGTTATTCCTTTTCATAATTATTTTTCATAACTCGTATGAAATGCCAAATGTCCATTTCACCTAGTTGAACATACCTACCTTCAGTTTTAGAATAATATTTACTATCTAAAAAATTTAAGATATCATAGGGTATTGCTCTCTCTTGTATAGCATTCACTACCCTAATTACTTTTTTCATTTTCATGTGTTCACCTATCCTTTCTTTATATATACATTTCTAGTTTCTAATGCAGCCGTAGATGCAGCAAAGGTGTGATTCATATATGGCTTTACACTTTGAGGGTTAGCATGACCAGTAGTAGCCATAATCTGACCCATTGACACCCCTGCTTCATTCATTTGTGTAGTACCTGTACGTCTAAGGTCCATTAACCACAAATTATCTGGCAGGTTTGCTGTCCTAATTATTTTTCTACCCACCTTAGATAACTTTTGTTTTGTGTAAGGTAAGTAAACTCCATCTTGAGGTTTAACTACTGGTGCAACATACTCTTGGAAACCAAAGTCATCATGCTGTTCCTTTAACATCTCACATAAATTATCTGATATTGGTAATGTAACAGATGCTCTACGTTTAGATTGTTCTAGGTCACATCTCTTTGCTTCTAAATCTATGTTATCCCATTTGAGAGTACGCATGTCACCCATCCGTTGTACCCATTCATAGGCCATCTGCACCATCAATCCCACATTTCGCCATTCCCATTTTCCATACGCAACATCTAGGAATTTTATTACATGGTCATGCTCCCATACAACCTTACGTTGTGGTGGTGTTTTTCTCTTGACCCTAGTAAAAGGATTGACCTTTGTATACTCCATATCAATAGCATAGTTGTATAGTATAGATGATGTAGAGCATATATGATTAGCAAAAGGAACACCTCTAGTTAACCATCTTTCATACGCAAGTTTAGCTTTGCGTGAGGTGACATCCGTAAAACGATAATCACTAAAGTCTTTTAACATGATAGATAAAAAGTATTTATAATCTTTTTGAGTTGACTTCCTTAAAAATTTAAAATTACTACTGCTGTAATAATCTTTAATTAGGTCAGCAAGTCTGCTGTTTTTTCTTATGGTCATTACTCTCTTCCTAACCCCCAATTTCTTTCTGGGTCATTGCGTCTATTAGGAGGGTGCTTCCTACGAAATTCTCGCTTTAGGTCTACTACTTCTTTTCCAATCTCTACCATTTCTCCTGTTTGATTGTTAGTTACCTCAAAGTAAGCCATGAAACTGCCATACCTAGTTTTGCCAGAATTGCTGTACCATGTTCCATCCCACAGATATTTAACAATGGTAAAGTGTCTGGATTGGAGTGTGTGTTCTCCTTTGCCAAACTTTTTCCAGAACACATCATTCAAAAAATATTCATCCTTCATTTCATCTTCAGTTATTTCATCTGGGTTGTTGGCAACAAACTGTACTCGTGTTTCTCGTTCATGTGTATTACTCATGTCTTTTCTCCCATCTGTAAAAAATGTGGTCCTCTATTCTGGTTACTCTTGTCTTTGTCTTTCTCCACTCTGGAAAAACTCTTATTGTATGATAGTGTGTAGCACCTTCTAACATACCTGTTGGACCTAAGTCAATCATATCTTGAGCTATAGCCATTGCTCTTTCCCATGCCTTCAAATCTCTAGGTACATCCGACCTCCCATCACAATACCAAGAGAACTGACATCGATGCCTTACAGGTAGTGTAGGTTGCCACTTATACGTTGGTCCTTGCTTAACAACTTCACAAATAGTATCTGGATATCTGTCATCATCCACTCGATTTAATACCACTTCAGCTACAGCCACATTGCCCATGATAGACTGGTCTCTTGCCTCGTGATATAAGTTTAATGCCATACATAGGTATGCAGCCTCTAATAATCCGAACATTTAATATATACTTTCATAAGTTACAACACCTCTGTCTGGATGAACAGGGCATCTAGGTAAATGTTTATTTGACTCAGGTTCTTTTGTTTTTTTCATGTGTGTTAGTGTTGCAGGATAAGACCCTCTTAAAATTTGTTCAGCATATTTATTTTTTTCTAACCAACAAATTGCACACATATACTTATACTTCTCCTCATTATACATCCGTTAACTCTCTCTTTCTAGACCTATCTAATATTTTTTTCCACGTTTGTATTCTTAATTTAGTCTTAACTTTATCAGAAGTTTTGGGGTCACCTGGTTGGGAGGTTAGGTGTGCCCACTTTCTACCTTCTTTAACATAGACCACACGAAAACCTGACCCTATCTTAGGTGCTTCATCATATAGCATAACATCATGCCGACATCCGTATAGCTTTTCTTTTTGTTTAGCCCAATCATTACATTGATTAAGTTTTTCACGACCAAAAGCTACTTCTCCGAGGTCTCTAGATTTTTGCTTTTTAGTTTCTTTTCTTATGAGAAACTTAGGTATTTTTAATTCCATGATTTACAATATGCCAATCCTATTTTAGCATCAGGGTACTGGCTCTGTGCTAGTGTTAACGCAAACTCTACAGCATTTATCCAAGACTCAGTACCACTTGTTTCTGTTAATGCATCTGAGTATACAGGTATCTCTGTTTCATGTGTGATTGCCTGACCATTGTGGTCTTGTATGACATCCACACCTACACAATAAACATATTTACTTTTATTTATCTGGCTCATCATCATAGAGTCCATCTCTCTTCCCCTTTCTTTTTCGAGAATACTTTGTTTTATCAGGAACAATACGTTGAGCATATTGTTTCTGTTGCAAAGCCTTTGCCTCTGCACGTTCAGGTTTAACAGGATTTTTAAACGTGAAAGTTTTTTTCATATCAAACCATACAAACGTGCAAGAGTCATAGACACACTTACAAATGCAATGATTGTAAATGTAAATATATAAGGTGGTAGTTCAAACATTAATAGTGTACTTCCAATTCAAACTCTACCTTCAATATTCTTTTATGGTCTTTATCACCTACATACCAAGTACCTTCGCTGTCAGATACTATGTCACAAGCTCTAACAACATCTCCAAATTCATATAAATCTTTAGGAGCAAAGACAACTTCCTTTGTAACCTTTGGTTTGGGTAGTTTAACGTACTTATCCTTTTTGCTATCCCATCTGGTATTTTCTGTGGTTACTTTAGTGACAGTAAAATTACTAAAGTGATTGCTGTATTGTTTCATACTCATCCGTTATGCTCCTACAAGTTGATTGTTTAACATTGAAGTATACCAAGCAGGTACACCTCGACTCTTATTCCATTGAGCAATTTTACTTTTTGCACCAATGTAATAATTTTTATAGGCTTGAACAGCATTGTCCAATACCTTGTATTCATCAGGCATACATTGAGGTTGTGGTGTAGCTTTATCATCTAAAATAAACGAGGGTGCAAAAGCTATACTCCAAATAACTCCATGACATTTATGCTCTTTATCATATCGCCTTGTATATTCTTTACACAACTCTAATCCATGTTTAACCAGCCACCTATAGTTTTCTTTACTATCACCAGCCCATCTAGTACATGGGTGATTTTTGTATGCCTCTTTATACTTAACTACGTGTCCGAAGTTATACCTATGCCATACACTACATAACAT